>Ga0209454_1004265_pt1 | contig 10605 bp, 5 predicted proteins | sample WorMetHERISLAND1_2_FD_187400 | JGI IMG/M metagenome (GOLD analysis project Ga0209454, IMG submission 187400) | Marine gutless worms symbiont microbial communities from Max Planck institute for Marine Microbiology, Germany - Olavius geniculatus... | ecosystem: Host-associated > Annelida >...
CAGCAAGCAGACATACCACCGCCCCAATCAGCCACACTAGGCCTTCACCCCGTAGCCCGTAAGCTACTACTCATTTCCCGTCCCACGAAGGGTAGGAGGCTGAGTTGGCCTGAGCCACCAAGCCACCTGTAATTATAGCGGCATCAGAAAGCCCAGATACGATATATTCGCCAAAATGTTGAGTATGATAATTTATTTGCTTTAAGATGCAGCCGGCAGATTAAGTAGAGAACCTATACTACATGATTACATACAACGGTCATTTTCGACGTTCTCGTTTATGGCCACCGGGTATTTTGACTTTGAGCTACACTTTTGCGGCCCGTTAGTTTCAGATTTGTTGCCAGAAACAACTTACTTTCTTGTGGGCTTGTGGTTGAATGTGGAGTGTTTTGTTTGTGTATGTTTATTGTAGAGTAATATCGTGCTGTTGTTTTCGTAAGTGTTATGTTGCGTAAAAAATTACGTATTTACTATTGGTTAAATGCATAGCTGTGCTGTCTTTACTGTGTGGGACTGTCCTCGAACTTAGCAGACCCACTCTTTCAATCTCCAGTTTTAGATAGGCTAGCAAGTCGCCCATTACTTGGTTTTGGGAAGGTGTACTTTGCGGAATGCGGAATTTTCGGAAGGTGCATTTTGCGGAATACAAATTTGCGGAAAATGATGCTGTTGTTGTTGTTGAATTTTGTCAGTTTGTGGCCACCGGCTTAAGATAGTAAGCTAGTAAGTAGTCGAATATAATTTATTCAATTGCTACGAAGTGTTTTAGTCAGTCCAAACAACACACAAATTGCTGAAAATCAAACTTATTGTTGTTATTTTTCACAAACTAATATGAAATAGAAAAAAGTGACGACGGCGATGCACTGTACACAAATTAGGCCTAACAAGCTGATATAGGCCTTATATTTTGTCGAGTGACATTTTGACGTGTCAAACACGCAACACCAAACGCAAGTGCTGTACGTTTGTCATCACGATGAACGGCTTTAATATAGTGTCTCTGTTTGCTCAGTATAGGCCTAACTATTAGCGAACCATTCATGGGAGTCGCAATCGTCTTTGATCGTGTGATACAACGCAAGACTACATGAGCAGACTTCTCGGCCGTCGCCACGGCAGCAACCGTTTTTTGAGTAGGACTATTTGAGATGAACTCTTTAGCTGTCTTTGATCGCTTTAACGGTAGTTCACCAGGTGAAAAGTCGCAGTAGCTAGGCCTACTTAATAACCTGAGCAAGCGACTCAGTCTTTATGCATTACCTAATCCGACGACTCAGATCTCACCGCGGCGGCAACCCTTTTGTCTTTGCACTGCGTCAGAAATCGTTTGTAGATTGTGCCTATACTTGAGTTGACTTCGCATTCTTGTGTGATGTGCCGGCTTCTTCTCGTGAGTTAATGGATTTTGAGGCGTTTCAAGAGTTAGGTTAAATAGGCCTACGTCGATATGTGATTACTGAGTCAATTCGAGACTTAAATGTGAGCCTAAACCTATGCTAAGTTGATGATTTGACTTTATTCGAATTTTGCGGAATGCGGAAAAACTCTAAGGTGTAATGTGTGGAACATTCCGCAACAAAAATTCCGCAAAATACACCCGAAAATTCCACATTCCACATTCCGCAAAGTACACCTTCCCCTTGGTTTTTAGAGATGTCATACACTGTAATTTTTAAACTGATTTTTTTTATTCATTTTACTTTAAAACTTTTTGCTTGTTTTGCTGTTGCTGATGACTGATTAGCTAGCTGTCAGCCTGCCTTCTTCTTCTTCTTCGGCGTATGGTCGAACTTCAACAAGTTGAAGACTCTTGTTAAAGCCTCTAAAGATATTGCACCACAGCTTAATCCTGACATTATTAGAATCACAGATTAAACCAGTAAACATTCAAGTGATAGACTGTGGTATTATTGTGAGCATATTATGTAGTTGAAACTTGTAAATATGTATTTAAATTAATATCTGTAGGAGATGCATTTCAGTGTTCACTGTTGCTGAATAGTCAAGTTATCTCGTAATGAAGAAGTGGCCACCAGATGTCTACAGTTCTGGGTACTTTGGGCCATATCCGGTGAATGAAATTCAGCAGGCGCGTAGACAACTGATTCAGTGTTTAAGGCCACCTCATGGTCAAGGTCTTGCGCGAGTGCTGCCAAAGATTGGCATTGACAGTTGCTTTGGACCTGGTTTGGTGCCTCCACCTCAACAGGGTGTGCCAAATGGCTTGACACCATCTGGCAGTTACAGACTAGCAGCAGAGAAGACTCCAGTAACTTCTCCAGTTTCATCAGTCACAAGCATTGCAAGTTCCGTTCAGTCTCCAGCAATCCAAATGTCTGGTTGGACACCTCTGCGCATTTCAAGGTCCATCAGTGTTCAGGACACAAGGCAAGGCCATGTTCACCATGCACAGATGGAAGGTAATCATGATTCTCTTGTGCAAAATGCATTCGTTAAAAAGCGCCGGTACACTGAGGTTTATTCTGCAGCTGATAGGCCAGATAAAAGGATTAAAGATGATGCTGAGTTAATGGGAAACAGGCACAGTGGTGGGGTTGATGCTTCAGTGACAAAAGATAACAGAATTGGTGAGCCGAATGCTAGCAACAGCAGTGGAACCAACTTGCCATTGTCTCACGTGTACAAATGTGACTACTGCAAAATAACTGGTAAGTCTGCTGCGGAGATAACAAGTCACCTGACCAGATCAAGACATGCTTCAGCCAGTGAGTACAGCGTCTCAGCCACTGCAGGTTGCTGCAAGAGTGGTCCAGAGCTGCAAGCCATAGAACGAATGCTGGCCGTGAGTAATCCAAGCCGAAGCAACTGTGCAGCGCTAGTTATAGCTTGTCCGGAATGTCGGAGCGTTTTTGATGACATTTTCACGTGTGCAACACATAACAAGTACGAGCATGGTGAGTCAGATGGTTGTTATGCAGTCTGTCCGGTGATCCATAGCGAGAACGTGGAAGTGAGTGGTAGTTCTTGTGCTGCATGTCAACAACAATTCACTGACCACAACGCACTTGTTGATCACTGGTTGGCGCTGCCAGAGCACTGTCCCATGCCTCAGTCAACAGACAGTCGTGTGTTTCTTGTGCAGACATGCCCTTCTTGTCGGCGTACATTTAATGATGACTTTCTGGACTGTGTCATCCACATGGCCGCAGATCACAGCAGTGTGACATCAGTCGAGGTCCGGCATGTCATGCTGCCACAGCGTCGTGAGCGCCTGCCACCGTTTAGCTGTGACATACATTCCGCTGGTGGCCTGCGTGACGAGGCTGCGGTCTTGTCAAAACTTCAAAACTGTTTCGAACAGAATGCTATAAACGCTCGTTTAGAGCAGATTCATATGATACTTGCAGGCGCTGCAACATAGCTTTCTGTTAAGAGTATTGAGTATTGACAGTGTCAAATGTTATTCTAGTTTGTAAATAGTGCAGTGTGTCTTACATACTTTCTGTCGTCGGTATACATGTATTGTGTTTGAAATAATGTGTGATTTGTTGAGCTGTGATGTGTCAGCTGATCAGTCGTGTGATTTTCTTAAAAGTCCTGTAGTCTTTATCATCAACGTCACAACTTTTTTAAATAACATAACGCATTTTTAGTCAGTGCTGTAACAGTTTATTGCAGTGTTGCTGTTGCACAACTAGTCGTAGTAGCCTACATTTGCTATACCACCATTAAAAACAGCATTAAACAGCAGGGTTGAAAAGAACTGGTTTTTAAAAAAACCCAACTTGGTCAGATTTTCTGGGTTTTGGTTTTTTCTACAAAGACACAACATGAACTTTGGCTAACATGTCTGTTGGTTGATTCATCCGAGTCTTTACTTGCTCCCCAAACCACAGAATATCTAAAATTTGGCTGTCGCTTCAAAAATTTATTGGGGGTTAAGTGTGCAAAATGTTATTCACATCAGTTTAGATTTGACATTTTTATTGCACGATGTCTAGCGGGTCTGTTTTACACGGGACACAGCGTAGTTCCCTGGCTACTGATAAAACCATAATAGAAAAACAATGTTTAAAAATTAAAAAATTTGCAAATTTATAGGTTTAAATGTTTAATAAACTTAATTGCAGTAAAATATTTCACTGGTAGTGGAACAAGTAACTACTAGAAATTTGGGGCAAAGCCCAACGTGAGTCCGCCCGGCGCCCTAAGTCCGATTGGGGGGACAATTTAGGGAGCTCACATTCCTCTCGTAGCAAAGTCACGTGGCCAGAACTCCAATGCATTAGCAGACGCAGAATGCGCAGTGTCGACCTAGGGTAGGTGGACATTAGCCAACTAACCGTTGTCGTTAGTGGACCAAAGTTCACCATATTTCTTTTGTTGAACGCGAGAGGGATGGTAGTTGATAACCCCGTTTACCACTTGTTGATATCTCCATCCGTTCCAGAAATATTTGTGCTCATATTTGAAAGTTGTCCTAAATCACGCCCAATTTTTGACGTTCTTCGCTACCCCAAATTTTAAGGGGGCGGTGCCCCCCCAAATTTGTACTCACGTTATCAGCCCCACTTAGCACTACATCACGTGGCAAAGTTTCATTAGGCTGCTTCATTTGGCTTTAAAATTATAGTGGCTAATTCGCCACAATTAATGCCAATTTTGGACCCCCTTTTAAAAAAAATATTTAAGAGGCACCCAGGTCCAAGGTGGGGGAAGTGCTAGCAAGACTTGGTCATTCTGTGGCACGTGTAAAAATTTGGGGGCGCAGCACCCCCTAGGGGCCGAAATATGGTTTTCCGAAAAAGTCGATTAGGGTAGGTAGACATTAGCCAAATAACCGTTATCGTTAATGGACCAAAGTTCACCAAATTTCTTTTGTTCAACGCGGGAGGGACGGTAGTTGATAACGCCATTTACCGCTTGTCGATATCTCCATCCGTTTCAGAGATATTTGCGCTAAAAGTTGAAAGTTGTCCTAAATCGCACCGAATTTTGGACATTTTTCACTATCCTAAATTTTAAGGGGGTGGTGCACCCCAAAATTTGTACACACGTTATCAGCCCCACTTAGCAGTACGTCACGTGGCAAAGTTTCGTTGTGCTACTCTTTTTGGCTTTAAAGTTATAGTGGCTAATTCGCTACAATTAAGGCCAATTTTTGACCCCCTCCCTTTGAAAAAGTTGTAAGGGGGGCCCCCGTTGCGGTGGGAGGTGCGCTCGTAAGATTTGGTCATTCTCTAGTGCATGTAAAAATTTGGGGCGCAGCACCCCCTATGGGCCGAAATATGGTCTTCCGAAAAATGCGCTTTGGGTGGGTACAATTCCACATCGAGATCTCCAAGGTTACTGGACCAAACTTCACCTGACTTGTTTCGCCTAATGCAGGAGGAATCGCTGTTGATAGAGTAACTCACCAATTTTGAATATCTTCATCCCTTCTGGAGATATTCGTTGCCAAACTTTGAAGTCGACCGAAATCGGGCCAAATTTTGCATGTTTTTGGCCCATAAAAAAATTTTTTGGAGGGGGGAGGCTCCCCCAAAATTTTGGACCGGGATTATAAAATTGAACACAGCTCTGAGCATCGTGCAAAATTTTGCGCCGATTGGCCGACGGAGCTCGGAGATTACACGAGGAAAAAAAGAAAATAAATGCCACCAAAATATAAGTCCTCCCGAAAACTATCGTTTCCGGGCGGACTAAAATTGGTTTAAGTTTTGGTGGCTATTTTTGGGTGGGGTTATAGCTGTGTTTTGGGTGTCTGCCCAGGTATTTCAACCACTGTTAAACAGCCACATTATTTTGCAAAATATAGGCCTACTGTTACTACTGTACTGGACTACAACTATTATACTTACTGCAGGGCAAGCTAAATACTGTAGACCTGTGATAGTGTGTGTCAACTGTCAAGAATAGTATGCCTGTATCATTGCCAGGATATCAGCTGTCAGTAACAACTTTTGAAGTTTATATTTGTTAAACATTGTTTTTCTATTATGGTTTTATCAGTAGCCAGTGAACTACACTGTGTCCCGTGTAAAACAGACCCGCTAGACATCATGCAATAAAAATGTCAAATCTAAACTGATGTGAATAGCATTTTGCACACTTAACTCCTAATAAATTTTTGAAGCGACAGCCAAATTTCATTGAGAAATATTATTTTTTACCAAAATTATCAAATTAACAAAATATCTTCGTTACCAATTTGGCGTTACATACTGCAGTCGCTCAAGCAGAAGTGACATTTGTTGACGCAATCAAAATAGCATAAACAATAACACGATGTTTTCTGCAGATGATCATGTTTTAATTAAACTGTTGAGGCAAAAGAAAGGGTTTGGTGCTAAAAAGTTTGTCGTGGAATTTCCCAGCAAGCCGTGAACGTTGTCAGGATCAAAAAACGGTTGTCTAATACTGGACACTTTACATTTTGAGGCGACCTCACAAAAGCCGCTTTAATTATTGTTTGCATAAATAGATTTAACTGAAATTTGGCACTTTGATTGCCAATAGACGATGCATTTTTGATGCAAAATTTTGCCAGAATCAGATGTTGTTTGTTAAAGTTACGCAAACGAACACAGAAGTTTACTTACGTAACACCATATTGGTAATGGAGATATTTTGTTATCGATATTCAACAGTTAATAATTTTGGTAAGAAATAATATTTCTCAACGAAATTTGGCAGTCGGTTCAGGAATTTATTGGGATTAAGTGTGCGAAACGTTATTCATATGCGTTTAGATTTGACATTTTTATTGCATGATGTCTAGGGGGTCCGTTTTTCACTGGACACAGTGTAGATGCATTGACTGGGTGCTGTTTGAGAGAATGATAATGATTGCAGTTATGTGAATTAATACAGTGTAAGTTGGCCTTTGGCCTAAATCTGATATAGGAATCTTGACTTTGGATCAGAGTATAGGCATTGTCATATGCTTAATTATGCTAAGAAGTTAAGAAAAAATAATAACTTTAATTAAACATGCTGTGAACAACAGAATTAGCTTAAGTGAATTAACCATAGTGTTAACTGGACTGCTGACGCCCAGTTGCTGATGCTGGTTATTAGTGGTTAGTGATGCCGAGCTTTTTGTCGGTCAGCATTTGAATTGTTCACGACTTCTAGTGAAATAGCACTGCACAACATGCACACATGTATACCAAAATACTGAAAAATGAATAATAAACTCATTTCTCTCTTAGCAAAGTTTATAACTAACAAGTAAGCAAACAACGAAGTAAGACGGAGGGTGAGATAAGCACATCTTGCAAACAATGTCCAGTGATGGGCAAAAGTTAAGTAAAAAGTTACAAACTAAAAGGTTAACTAATTTTAATAAGTTTAAGTTAAAAAGAGTTAAGTTACTAACTAAAAAAGTTTAACTAGATTATTTCAGTTAATTCGAAATATTAACTAGCAGTTTGCAAGACTCGTTCTGAGTCAAGTGACATTCTGTTAGCAACAGAATAATAATTTAAGTGTTTCGATGAATGTTGACATTTTTGTGACTGTCTATACACTGAACTGTGGAACTGTGTTGGATGATACGAGAAATATAGCTTCACTCACAGTTTTACTGCTTTACTATTTTTTTACTATAAACTCTCAGTAAATGCACAGAACAATTAGTAATGTCCATAAAGTCAATTTTGTCAAAAAATCAGAAAAAAAGTTTAACTGTTATGAAAGTTTAATAAGTTTAACTACTATATTTTAATTAGCAAAATAGTGAAGTTTAAAGATAAAAAGGTTTGTGCCCCATCACTGACAATGCCGAAGATGTAATTTGTTAGTAGCTACAGGAAGTTGCCGACTGAATGTTCACTTTTCAGCATTTTTAACAGCAAAGTGTTGCCAGCAGAAATATTTGGAGTCTCGCTGACAACTGCCAGCCAAGAGGTTAGCTCAACTCCGCACTGCCTTGCATGCGTCAGCGTCAGTAAAAGTTTCATGCAGCGCTGATAATGTGACAGACCACTGTCAAACAGGAGTTGCCATGCCATTTCCAAGCTGCTGCAAAGCCGCCTGACCTCCGCGTCCATACATAGAACACCCACGTCTAGACCAACACGAAAACACGTGAATATATCGATAAGAATTGTATGTATCTTATCTCATACACATTCTGTATGCACGCATAAGTTATTTAGGCCCTAATGGCCGATTCACACCTGACGTCAATGCGACTCCAGTTCAACTGCAGTCTCTGTTGCCGAGCGTTGTAGGTGCGAATCGGCCATACGTTGATTACACAGAATTATAGTCTGAATTATAGTAGAAGCCGTCTGTTATAAAAAAAATAAAAGTTGGCTTCAGAATTACACGACTAATAATATCAATAATATTTTGTCATATGCAGAAGACTTTTGGTAAAAATAATAGACATATACATTGCATACCCGTGGATAGTCATTTATGTCACGTTATTATCAGTGTGTCAAGGAATAGCCGAAGGTTATGCAATTTTTGCTGTTAATGTAATGTAACATTTCTTGGTCTCTATAATTAAAGTACAAATTACTATAGATATAAATCTGATAAATTATTAAATCTGGCAAAAAACAGTCAAACACCAACCGGCATTTAGTAGCGCAGCGCAGCGAAGTAGCACAAATTCGTTGAACGTCATCTGAAGGTGTTTGAAAGTTCGTGTGATTGCTAGTAATTGAGTGTACAGTAACACGCACCCCACCGCCTCGCTGAAATGCCTGTGCACAGCAGAGCAAGTCAACCATATGAGCGCTCAGGCGTAAAAAAAAATCAAAAATTTCTTTGCTTCCGGTTGCCAGTTGTACCTAAAAGACTCCCGTCCCTAAAATTATTATTAGACCTTTGAAAATATAAATTCATTTTTCTTTACTTTGTTTGTTTGTTGGATCTAGTCTGTTATACTGCATATTTTTATGCGCAACAGCATGTCGTACTGAACGTAGCTTACAAACATGTACATGTAGGCCTACTAGCTTTCGTAATTCTGTCTGTCCATCTGTCTATCACGACCCGGTACCGATCCGAACCTAGGTGAGAGACTCCGGGTTTTCAGTTCAGCGTATAGCTTACAGCCACAAAATTTCGTGTCCCTGCGTGAGGGGATTCTCTTCGAACTCGAACGACTTTTAGGGGGTACCCTTTTTAACTCCGAACGACGGAGTCAAAAAGGGTATCCCCTGAAAGTCGTTATTTTACTGCTCGTCTAGCGTGAGAATGATTGCAGATCGGCACAGACATGCTGCTTATCACATTCTCACGCTAGACGAGCCAGCCAGTGCGATTCGATAACAAAGAAGAGCCCCAGCTGTATGGCCAAAGATAGCTGTGCTATCCAGAAAACTTGAGCTTACCTTGTTATGGTGAATCCAGGACAGACAATAACTGTGTCTGACGTAGAAGATAACGATCTCCAAGCTGTGTCGAGCACAATAATATCCGGCCACCCTCTCACTAACAGTCGCATGCGAGATGAAATGTGAGACGAGGAAAATCCTGCAAAAAATCTATCCGTATAGGCTAATTAAAAGCATTATGCACAATTGACAAAACACGGATAACTGTTGCCGGTGGAAAAATTTACTACATTTGGCACATTATTAAGCAATGTGTCTTTACAGACTCCAGTTACCTGACATGTTTTCGTGATTACTGCCTACACTGTGTCTCGCAAAAACCGGACCAATTTGTGATATTTTCAAATAACTCGAAGAAATCTCGGCTGATAATAACAATTTTTGGCACAGAAAATCTGCATAAAGACTGCAGACGTAACAAACAAATAAAACTAATCACATTTAATAGCGGGCCTATAATTAACATGGTTCCAGCCTGCGGTATCCTTTGTCGGTAATACCTCGTACATGATGAAGCTGGCTCGACGAGCGCACGACGATTGCGAGTAGAAAAACTTCAGCTGGTTCCCTTTTTGCCACCTATCGCTAAATAATAAGTGTCAGTAGATGAAGATCAAATGATGATTCGTTGTAGCTTACCAAAAAAACGTTAACATCGAATGAGATTTGTTTTGGTTATTTGAAAACATGACGGAGGTCCAGTTTCTTCGAGACTCAGTAATCAGTATCTGTCATCAAAATCTTGCCTAGCCTACTAGGCCCTAATGTACTGTGCTAAAACTAGCAAAAACTAAATCGCACCTGGAACAGATTTAGCCCAGTTGATGACATCGTCTAGACAACTGCCAATCAGCTTGAGTGTTCTCGTCAGTAGAACGACCCGCGAGCTGGAATGACTATTTAAACCAGTCTCGCGTACGACGGCAGACATCTCCAACTTGGTTCTGTGTTGAAGATATTCGACAAGCCGGTACGAGTGTTCCAGCTGTTCATTGACCGAAGTCCCGTTATCAAGTGGATAGTCTGGCTGAGATGCTGAGTCACCCGCACCATTTGCAGATAACACTTGTCGTGGCCTCTGTAATAATACAGTCATCCAAAGAAACGCTCTGCAGGTAAGCTATACAGTTTATCATCAACTTATAAATATACAGCTTGTAGTGGATACAATACAAGGCAATTAACTCTACTTGCAGCGGCTTATCTATTTTAAAGACTTAACATTTTATGCTGCACAACTGTAAAATTACCCCCCCCCCAAAAAAAAAGATGCATTAATAAC
>Ga0209454_1004266_pt1 | contig 10605 bp, 7 predicted proteins | sample WorMetHERISLAND1_2_FD_187400 | JGI IMG/M metagenome (GOLD analysis project Ga0209454, IMG submission 187400) | Marine gutless worms symbiont microbial communities from Max Planck institute for Marine Microbiology, Germany - Olavius geniculatus... | ecosystem: Host-associated > Annelida >...
GCAAAATGTCTACAACAAACACTACCTGATGATGTTGTGTCAGCATGCAGTGTTAATAGTTTTAAGAAACGTTTTGATTCGATTGGGCGTGGCTTTAGTTTGTATTATGACTATAAATCCGACATCTAGTACCGGAAGTCAATGTGAAAACAGTATTAGTTTAGTTTTATTGATATTTGTGTAAATGTTATCTACTTCGGACGGAAATAGAGGTCTCTTGGCCTGCTTCCGGATATTCATTGATGATGATGATGATGAAACAGAATAATCCCTCAACGTCCAGCACGTTCCTCCATTATCAGAAAGGCCTATAACCATCCCAATATGTATGCAGTTCCAGTTTATGCTATAAACAGTTATGCACTAGATAAACGCTGAAACGGCCACCAACATTCACAACAGTATGTCCCCTGCTAAAAAGCTGCTCCGCTTACCTGTCTATACGACTGCATAAACTGTGATCTTCCATAATAGCTGACATGCAATTTCAGACGTTTGATGAAATAATTTTCAATGTAATAGCAACGACATATTAAATTATTACGTGCCAGCGACATTAAAACAAGTGCAGAAACGCCAACGAACTAACTATAACAAAACATTTCTGATGCAACTTGTTTGTTTACACTTACTCGGCCCGACCCCTCGACCGACCCACTTTCAGGGCGGCACGACCTATAAAACCTTATCTTAACAAGTGCTGTACGTATCCGACTTTTTCCGCTCGAGCGAGAGATATTCGGAACGCTGTAGATTATATCATTATTTACTCAATTATTACACAATTGTTATGTAAGCAAGCGACACCAAAACAGTAAAATATTAATGCTCAAAACCACACCGCGATATTTCATTTCTTGCACCATGCAGCAGTGCACTAGTTACCGGCAAATGTTGCCCTTGCTGTTACTTACTGAAAAAATGTCGGTAGTGCGTGGGCGTGGTCTAATGGAATTGTTTACTGTTTAGTATTTTCGTTTTTGGCTGTTATACAGCGCATATGGTTTAGTTACGAATATATTATACATATGATTTTACACTTTTGATATATACGACATTCTGCTGATGCCAGATTATTGAAAAACAAGAATACATCTGTTTATGGATCGCTCAAGAGCTCGCAAAACATCGTATGTCCCATATCAGTCACTTGTTACACATACACACTAGAGCTCTGCGCGGGCCGGGCGGCCCGCCCCGACCTGTATGGGCCGGGCCGGTTTTGAAAATTTTTTCTAGAAAACGGGCCGGGCCGGGCCGAGTAGTTACGGGGCCGGGCCGGGCCGGTTTGCATAGGCCTGTAAAAATTACAATTTGTCTCAGATTCGCAGATAATGGCGCCATGGACATCTGGACTCTGGCTCATTAGTCTAGGTCGGCACTCGTCAGGGGAGGCAGAATGACGCTCTCTATTCCACGGTGGGCTGTTTGGTGGGCTCCTGCTCCTCGTCTTCTTCTGATAGCGGTGTGGCGGGGATCACTTTGGAGTGGCAGTAGCAAAGCAGGAGACTGACCTTTGCTGAGCAGTATCAGATTACGCTGGAATGACGGCTGTTGCGGCGTTTGCCGTTGGGCCCTACCAGCCAGTAGTGACTCAGTTGTGCGACGTGTGTAGTGCGTACAGTTAGAAAGTTGAGTTGTGTTAGCTAGCGAACCCGAAAATGTCTGATAGTATTTCAGTGGAAGAAGTAAAGCGTAACATTCACGACGGATTGTACAAAACTTTTGAGCGCGACGCCAGAAAAAAACCATTTATGGAAAAGTTTTAGGGGGATAGAACAGGCTGCTAAGAGCAGAGCTGTCGTGTCTTTGTTTTTTCGTCTACGGGCCGGGCCGGGCCGGGCCGAAATATCACAAGTAGGTAACGGGCTGGGCTGGGCCAAAATGACGTCGGGCCGGGCCGAGAAATTTCGGCCCGTGCAGAGCTCTAATACACACAGTGCATAGTTATGTATGCACAATATTTTATTTCAAATGATTCAACATATTTATCAGTCACACCTAGAATGTTTGTCAACATATTGTAACTGATTATTTTTTTTAAAATTTCATTAGTTATCATTGCATTGTGTGCAGCACATCTGGCAGAACTTTATACGAGGTGCTTGAATTACAACAGACTGCAACTGCCGATGACATCAAGAGAGCATATAGAAAGGTAATCATTTCATTACATACTTGCAGGACAGAATGATAGTTTATTGTCATTATCTTTATAAAGAGCATTAATGTGGTGTGAATAATTTATGCATTATTATTTCTAGGATTAATTCAGCATATTGTTAGATGAGTAGGTCGAGAGCAGAATACTTTGCCTGAAGACTGAGACTGATGATATGGAATTGATAGAGAAAACTTGAAGAACTACATCTGTGTAGATTTTGATATTGGTATTTAGTATTATTTCCAGCACTTGCTGAAATTATTTTGGCAAGCTACAATACAAATGAATTTCAAGTATCGTATTTGGTATAGTGAATAATCTGTTTTGAGTACTGTATTAAGTGTATTGCAGATGTTTTGTGTTTTGTGTCTCGATGTATTTCAGCTTGCACTGAAGTATCACCCTGACAAAAATCCGGATAACCCGGAAGCTACACAGAGGGTATTGTTTCTGTGAAATTTTGATGTTATTACTAATACTTTATCATTAATGTAGCAGGTTAACATGCTTTCAGTCGTGCTGTTTATTTGTGAATGGTAGAGGTAAGTAAGTAAGTAAGTAAGATTATTTGTATAGTGCCATTAAAGCTTAAGTGCCACAATGTGCTGGTAATAAGTCAGTTTGCAGATCACATCTTTCAGACCATAGCTAGTATGCTTGCACTTTTGTTTTTACGACCAGCATGTTACTCCCCAGTAATGATACACATCATGTTTTAATTTTTCATCACTACTGAATCTTGGGCATTCATAATTCCCACTGCAGTTGTTAGTGCACCAGAATAATTGTTATGGTAGATACTGATTGGAAGGTTGAAATTGTGTTTTTTCTAACTCTGATTGTTGCGGTTGACTGTCAATCAGTTCCAGGAAGTGAACCATGCAAACCGTGTGCTGAGTGATCCTAGGAAGAAAGCTATTTATGACCAGTACGGCTCTCTCGGCTTGTACGCATGTGAACAGTTCGGTGAAGATAATGTCAACACATACTTCTTGCTGACTAGTCCTGTATTCAAGGTATTTCAGCCAAATGCTAGCTGTTACATTCAGTCTTTTGAAATGTAAATTGCTATTGGATTTATTGTGCTGTATATGTTGGTCTTGTGTTTGATTGTCTTGCTATATGTGATAACAGTGTGGGAACTGGGAAATTGTGGTACGTACTGGTGCCTATAACATTTGACGGAAGTTTTTTTTCTACAGTTACCTGTGCTACAGGAACAAAGCACCCCTAGAGGAAACAAATAACAAACCAAACTCCTGGTCCTGTGTGGCATACCAAAGTGAAATTGAGATGCAAAAAGTCCAAGTCTAATATACTTTGGTTGTGGTCTAGACAACATCCTTATGTCATGTCATGCCCTTATCCTCAGTTGTCACATTTTACTTGTGCGTTCAAGAACAGAATATTACTAGAAATTTTGGGGCAAGGCCCAATGTGAGCCCGCCCAGTGCTGTAAGTCTGATTAGAAGGAAAATTTAGGGGGTTGAAATTCCCCCGGTAGCAAAGTCACATGGCCCGAACTCCAACACATTAGTATACGCAAAACGTGCAGTGCCGACTTAAGTTGGGTCAACATCTGTGCCTGTAACTTTTTTGTTAATGGACCAAACTTCATGAATTTTTTTTGTTAGATCCCGTAGAAATTGTTCTCGATCAAGTTTGTTTCTAAGTTTTGATATCTCGATCGATTCTTAAGATATTCTCGGTCATAGTCGAAAATAGTCTGAAATCAAGCCAATTGTTTGATTTTTTGGCCTTCCCAAATTTCTGGGGTGCAGGCCCCCAAAAATTTGTACATTAGTGATCATGCCCACCCTATGGCCCGTCATGTGGCAAAGTTTCATAGGGGTACTCCATTTACCCCAAAAGCTACAGGCATGGATATGTCAAATTTTAAACCAATTTGGACCCCCTTTGAAAAAAATTGTAAGGGGGACTCATGTTCCCGGTGTGGGTGAGCTAGTAAAACTTGGTCATTCTCTAGCACGTGTAAAAAATTGGGGGCGCAGCACCCCCTAGGGGCCGAAATATGGTCTTCCGAAATAGTCGATTTGGGTGGGTACGATTGTCTTGCTTTGTGTGATAGTTTTTTTCACCCAACACAGGAGGAATCGTGGTACAAAATGTACTTGTTCGATTTTGAATATCTTCATCTGTTGTGGAGATATTCGCTGCCAAACTTTGAAGTTGTCTGAAATCGGGCCAAATTTTGCATGTTTTTGGCTCCTGAAATTTTTTTGGGGAGGGTCTCTCGAAATTTTGGACCTAGATTATAAAATAGAACACACTTCCGAGCATCGTACAAAATTCCGATCAGCTGACAGAGCTCAGAGATTACGCGAGGAAAAAAAGAAAAAAATAAATGCCAGCAAAACTTAAGTCTGCTCCGCAAGCTATCACTTCCGGGCGGAATAATTAGGGCCTACAGTTTTCCACTTGCCACAGAATTTCACAGCGAGCCACTGAATTTGCTAATATAATTTAGCGCAATGCGAGCCTTTGTGATAACTGAAGGATAGAGCTCAGTTTACTTATGAACAGAAAACGACAGTAAGCCATGGAATTTGAATGATTTTGCCATGGTAAGCGGAATTTTGCAAACTGGCCGGTGGAACTGTGGGCCCTAAATGTTATTTAGAACTGTGGAATGAAGTTACTGACAATGCTGTTGTTGTTCCAATGTGTGAATGGATTTTTCTGACATCTGAGGCATGTTCAGTAGCCAAGCTGCTTGGTTACGCTTGCAAAGTTGCCTATTGAATGGGCTGCTTGGCTTGCTCATAGACATCATCATAAACGTCATGAATATTCATGATGCCTACGGGCTTGCTGCATGAAAACATAATGACGGTCGAACGAATAAACTTTCAGAAAGTGAAAATAATTGTTATTTATTTCTTGCGCAATCCATTAATAACAAAACAATGCAATGCTAGCGACATTACTCAAAACATGCCGCACTGACAAGATGAAAATATACAGTGATTTGGACTATTATGTAGTACTGCGTCATACATTGTTTGTATACAAACAGCAGCAAGCGCAAGCAAGCGTGTACACAAGGTGCTTGCTGTGCTAGCCAAGCTGCTTGGCAAGCCATATAAAGCTGCTTGGCTACTGAACATGCCCGTGTTGATGTTTGTTTGATTGATAGGCTGCAGTGTTTATTTGCGGCATCATTACATGCTGCTACTGCTGCTGCTGCTGCTGTTGCTGCTGTAACTTCTGCTGTGGAAGATTTCGGCCACACTCGATGGACGATGACGACTACATGCAGTTTCAGGTTTGTTTCTCTTCAATAACATTATTTGGCAACAGCACCAACACAACAACAGTCTCATGTACGATACTTCTGGAGTCATTTTTATTGCTTATGTCTGCTCCTGTTGCCTACAGAAAATTTTTTAACAGAAGGCAAGACAGCAGCAAGATTTTGTTAAAGTGGTGCAGTACAGTTTTTCTGTGATGTATCATAATTGTTGTATTTGTCGCAGAACGAGGAGGACATAGATGATTTATCGCAGGAAGCTGCGGCAGCTGGCACCACAGAAGGTCCAATCACAGCGCAGCCGATGGCTTCATCACAGGATAGTCGCTCGTACGGTACAATCGACGGTGGCGTATCACATTCATCAGCTGCTGCTGACACAGGGTACCAAGCGTCATTGTAGCCTGTGATGCAGCGCGTGTGCATGTTAATCTACAACGATAGCTGTGAGCGCTACTCAAGCCAGTCGTTACTCGAGCTGTTGGCATTGCTAGTGAGTGAATATGAATGACTGAATGAATGGATGGACAAACAAATGAATTAAGTGATCATTTAATTGTGAGTTTTTTCTCCATGTCAAAATTCTTGTAATCCGTCACTTGAAAAGTGAGTTCCAGTTTATGTTAGAGTGGCAACGTGCAGACAACATAGAGCATACATCATACGGTACTAAATAAATATTCAAATCATGGCAGAAAACTTAATAACTTTTTGGAGAAGGAGTCTGAGAATTTTGACAAATTGAATGCTGCTGCATTCTTTCCTAGTGCAGCTGTTTGGTTGTTAAGACTTTTGTCTACCTACTAACATATTTGGCACTTCATTTGCAGTGTATATACCAGTAATATTGCATTGAGAATCGAGATATGGCCACGCACTGCTTCTGTGTACAGCTGTAGAAGATTAGAACATATTTTTCTCTCCTTGTTTCGTATTGTCATCTGTTTATTGAATCTGCTTGTTTTCAGTGCTTTGCTGCTGTTGTTTGGATGCCAGGGTGGATATTTATCTTGTAAAAGTCCTGTCTCCTCAGCCCCCATAGCAAGACAGTTATTTTGAGGACTTGGTGACCATGTAAAAATGGTTGCTTAAACCATAGTAAAGAATTTATGTTTGTAGTGGGTTTGTGGTATGGTCAGTGATGTTGTGGGTTGAGAGATTTGGGCATCATGTTGCATTTTTCTGACGAACAGTTGCAAATTTTCGATGGATAATGCATGGGTGCTTAAGTTTGCCCACAAATGTGGGATTTTAGCCCCAAATTTATTACATTAGAAACTAAGATTCTGGCAAGAAGAGATATTTTACAGCCTAAAATTTAGGGCTTGCTCCACTCTGCCAGGATCTTACTCTTGACTCCTGATGTTAGTTAACTGTGATCTGGGCAATTAAATTTCAAACTAGAAAGCAGTCATAGTCCGCAGGTACCTCTGCCAAGGCAATGTTATTCGCTAGGTGGCGTCACCATCTTCAGTTTTGCAGCGGTTCCCTTATGCCCCGTTTAACGCAATGGTAACGAAAATTTCAAAGTGATCCAGAATCACTTGTAGTTTATGCCATGCCCGATATACCCTCAAAATTTCAGAAAGATCGGTCCATAACTTTTTGAGTTATTTTGCTGACTCACAGACAAACAAACAAACAAACAAACAAACAAAAACCGACAAAAACATTACCTCCTTGGCGGAGGTAATGACAGTGAATTGTATGTGCAGCATGCACTTAATGATTAGTAGGTATGCACATATTCTGGTGGAACGTACTTCAAAATTGCATTGATATGATTTTGGCATGATGAGTGTGTTGTCAATTGTCATGTTGTCATTTTTGCTCGTGTTGTCTGTGATTTGTATAGGTCATAATTAGGGCCCATTAGGGTTCCTGTTTAACGCTTTATGACGTCATAAATTATAATGACGTCATATCCGCTTAGGCTCATACGTGTTCAGGAGAAACATACATTTTATTGATGTATAGATATTGAAAAATTTTTCTGTCTGAAATATTGACTTGCAAAACTTTTTGAACGCCTCTCGTAGGCATCCAAATTTTGTACTGTTTTACTGGTAGAGTGCTAAAATGCAGTGTTCGAGAGTGCAGTCTGTGAAGATTGTGGGTGCACATTACTGCTGACCGTTGAAAAAATCTCTGACATGATCAGCAGCAAGCCAGCACTTTCATGGCTGTAGCCACAGTCCTGCTCATTTCAGAAAGTCACGTCTGATTGTGGGTGCTTTTTGTAACTTTGTACAATGATCGGCAAAGTTATTTTTGGCTGATTAGCAGTCTTATCAGTGCATCTCTACTTTGACTTGTTTTTCTAGTACTGGTTACTTCAATCTCTTATGGTTAACATGTTTTGCTTAATTTAATATTATCAGTTTTTTTTCTGGTAACAAATGAGTGTGATGTTTAATTTTTCAGTGTGACATTGAAGTTGTTTTAGCAGTTAAAATAGTGTAGCTGATCTGAATTTTCCCATTTGGTAAGTAAAACTGTATCTGGTACCATGATGACATTTGAATTTACGAATTTCATCTCCTGTCTGATACTGTACAATGTACGGTAGATGTAACAGTAACTGCATCACTGCAATTGTTTTATTGCTTTATGAGATGCAGCTGCATCGCATCATCTGGTGTTCAGATAGAATGTATAAATATTGTGCAGCCCACCACCTAGAGTTGTGCATTTATCTCCATCCAACCGCTGATTTTGTGATTTTAAACTGAACATTGGCACATTGGTTAGTTCTGCCATTGAACATTCACAGCAATTTTGGCTTGCATATGCTTTTTGTTTCCGAGTTGGAAAACGTGTTGAGACAGACATATGGACAGTCAATTACTGTGCCATTTTGTAACCCATTTGGAAGGCTGCACATGCACAATAAACGTTATGGTGAAGATTATGTTTTCCATTCACTTCCAAGCTGCATCCTTACACTGCGACACGTAGTTAATTTTGCACACTTTTTGCTCTGCTATTGTAGAACTGTATAGTGAGATAAATGAGTAATAGAAGTAATTGAGATTTAATATTGAAGTTAGTATTTAATGTTGAAGTGAATAATTTATGAATGAAACAAAAAACATCTTTACATAATCTCTCTGTAATGAATGCGATGCTTTTCTTTGTTTTGTGTGCTGTCATTTCAGATTCAGTGTACTGATCAGTATGGTTGCACTACAGTTGTTTATTAATATAGTTTTTTCACACTACCGATTTCATCTTAGCTTTTTGTTTGCCTATGCCTCTCTATCTTATGTGGGTCAGCTTAGCTTTCTGTCGTCCATGGGATGGCAAAATGAGTATCTTAGTTTTGGTCTGAGTAATAATAAATGACAATTGTGAGTGTAGTACTTTGGCTATTTTTTTAGGTCTATCTGTGGCTCAAGCCGATTGGCTTGGTTCATAGGTTGATGGCCATGCAACACTTGCATGGCCGTCAACCTATACAACTCTTGTATTGGCTGTGCCATGATGACCACGTTTACAGTTACTATTTTTACTTCAGATAAGTTGAGTTTATATGCTGTAGTAATAACTTAAACATTCCGATACACAATACACAATAACTGCAAGTTCAGTTGTTTACTTAAATAGATTGTTAGTTTGATCATTTATCAGAATTCAGCTGACGTATTTTTATGTGAGGCCATTGACTCGTGTATAAATGTGCTTTGCTGTAATGTAACTGAAATGTGAATGATGAGGCTAATAATGTACATCACTGGGTGAGCTTAACTTTTGTATCAAACCAAAGTCAAGACTGAATTTTTGTGTATAGCAAATGTTGTGGCTTCAAGACATTAATCTTTGACTAAACTCTCAGCAAGACTTGACCTCACCCAGTGTATTAAATTGTTAATAGGTGCTTCAGTTTGTTTCTCTTCTGTAGTCATTGTTGTCATCGGTTGTTAATGCTTGCTGTCAGTTCATGGTGCGCATTTGTGCATGGCGTGCAGGTTGCAAATAAATAACAATAATAACTGGTTTTGCTGCAACAGACCACTACACAGTACGATGTGCATTACACAGTAGAACACACAAAGAGCAGTTTATGCACACACGCAATGTAACACTGTCAGTTTGTTAGGCTTCTGCTATTACAAGTGCTTTGTTTTACCAACAGTGCCATAGCTTAACCAATACCAGCCGAAACAATGAACAAACAGATATTTATACACTGTGTTTAAAAAACAGTCAAAATTGTTTCTCTCATAACTTTGTTGAATTTTCACCAACTTTGATAATTTTTGGCAGAAAGGTGACCAAAACGATAGAATTGTGTGAGGTGGACTTATTTTCCACCTCACCTAATTTATGTCAACCCACTACCATGTGGAACACAGATGCACCAAATTGTTACATTTCACGGTGCTTACCTTTGCGTCATCAATTCTACAGAGGGCGCCACATGATTTATTTATTTTGTAGTACTAAATATTTTAAGGTGAAAATATCAGACAACAAAATAGCTGACTTATGAGCTTAAAACATGTCTATCGATGAATGAATGCCGTTTGATCAGTCAACCTTTGATTTCACTATCAGTCACTGGCGTTGCATCTAAGCCATTGTGTCCATGTATGCTGGGCACACTGTGACTTTGGGCATAAACTCTGATAACTTGCAAGCGAGTTGTTATACAAACTTGTAATTCTGCCAAATAATGTACATTTCACTTATTGTGTGCCATATAAGTTGTTGCAACGTTTACTGAGACAACAGCTCAGCGTTATGCAAAATTGGAGCATCTGTGTTTCAAATGGTAGTGCGTTGACGTAAATTAGGTGAAATGGAAAATGAGTGCATCTTACATAACTGTATCGTCTTGGTTATTTTCTTGCCAAAAGTTATCAAAATTGGTGGAAATCTGACAAAGTTTGGACAAAAACATGGTGTAGTATTTAACAGAAGTCAAAACGTGATTGTCTTACTAACTTTCAACGTTCCATTGCCAGTGTTTCTAGATTGCAGTGTAATAAACCTGCAGTTAAACTTGCTGCTTGTCAGTGGCCACTGTAGAACTGTAGCAGAGTGTCAGTTTGTAAGGTTTAATTATCTTTTTGATTAGTGTTTAGTTGGTTAGTCTAAAAGTGATTACACGTACTGTGTTTACACACAGTTACATAGGGCTAACACTCGGCGTGATCAGAGTCGATTG
>Ga0209454_1004267_pt1 | contig 10603 bp, 2 predicted proteins | sample WorMetHERISLAND1_2_FD_187400 | JGI IMG/M metagenome (GOLD analysis project Ga0209454, IMG submission 187400) | Marine gutless worms symbiont microbial communities from Max Planck institute for Marine Microbiology, Germany - Olavius geniculatus... | ecosystem: Host-associated > Annelida >...
CACGCTGCCCTAGATAGGCAGCGGTGGGCAGCGATAGTAAGAATGGCGTCAGACACCAACGGGCATTGAGCCCACGGTTGTCGATGATGATGATGATTTCTGTAGTGTGTTGTTTCTAATTATTTTGCTTATGCCATGTTGGTGCACGTTTATTACATTTTGATAAACTAGTGAGTCAGTCAGATGTTCAACATAAGAAAAAACAAACAATACACAGAATAGTAACTAACAAGAAACTTATAATGTGCTGTATTGACTGATATTTACCTGACGTTTGCGTGTCTGTAATCTAACTCTGCTTCAATGATGGCGCATTGATGAGCGCAGATCGATCACATACTTGTTATTGCCTTTGTCGGCGGCGCGTCACCAGCATGCACGATATAGCTCGTCCATGCAGATGAATTAAACTCGTTAGCAAAACGTGACGGCCGATCGTATAATATCCAGTTCCGCGCGGTTAAAAACAAACCAAGGCAGATCATGATAATTATTTTTCTCATTTGTCCCGCTCGGCCAGCACTCATCGTTGTGACAGTAGCAATAAATGATGTTCAGTATCATAAAACGTCCGGAGCGTGCGTTGTACTAAGAAAATTAAAGACTATTTCCAATCTGTCGAATACTTAACTGATCACATTGTCAATATAATCTGTCACGCAGTTTAATTTCACTCCTTACCTAAAACGCCATAGGCTATTTCGCCAGCTGGTAAAAACAAACCGATAAACAAAATACATCAAAAGAAAACAAAAAAAAACAAGATTTGCCAAAAAATCTAAGAACGACAGCTTGCTACAAAAGCATGCGCTGAGCGAAGTGCTACGAACGACGTGAATTGTCTAACATACATGTCATTGACCTATTTTTGAAATTAATTATATACAGTTTCCCTTAATCCTGCTATTTTATACGCTAAGTGAAGATAGTTTCTCATTTAATAAAAAAAACATTTATTGTTACTACATGCAAAGTAATTAATTTATTACCTTTTTTACCATAACACTCTAAAAACGAACAATTATTCACTAATGCAAAATTATATTAAATCAAATTATAACCTTACTAAAACAACCTCAGTTAAAGGATTGTTCATTTTAATATTCTAACACACAGTTTCAAACTTTTTAAAAGTCGTCTGTTTATGCTTAATAAAGTTAACATTCAAGACGAATCTTTAATGAACCCATGACAATGGCGCATATTTAACTAGTTATCACAACAGTTAACAAGAAATCTGAGCTAATGCTCACGAGACGCGCGAAAGCCTATACCAGTTCCGGTTTACGCTAAGTTAATATACAAATACCAAATTTTCTATCTAGATCGCATAACGATAGTAGCGCGGCGCTACCTTGTAAATGATATAGACTTGTGTAGCAGCCCGAAATCGCCAAAAAATACATAAAACCCCCTATTTTGGCGTTCAAGGTCATTCAAGGTCAGTGAATTCGGCGCTAATCGAAAGCCAGTGTACGACTTCTTATTAGTGATTAATAGTAAAATAGGCCGTATTTCGCACCGTTACTGAGATACAGCGACTTATTGGCCAAAAATCGCAAATTTTGCCCACCCCCTCTCATTTAGCGCCCTCGTTCGGGGTGACCCCCTTCGAATTTATAAAAAAGCTTTACGGTTCCTAAAACTAGAGTTTTTCAGGCACCCGACGGTAAAGATTTGGTGATCCTAGCTTGGACTGTGTTTGACTGATCCACCCGTGTGACAGACGGACAGACAGACAGACAGACAGAATTGCGATGGCTAAGACGCGCTGAAAGCAGTAGCTGCTTTCGCGCGTAAAAACGGTTCAAACAAAAGAATCAATTTAATGGACCTCGTCTGATTGAAAGTTAAAAGGTTATAAACCCCGTAGCTTTTTATGAGAAACCCATCATCGCGGAGCTAATACGAAGCGTGAAGGTAAAATACAGCGTTAATATACGTCCTTCACCAACGGATGCTAATACCCGGTGAGTTCAGCAGCAGCAGCAGAAGTAGCGGTATAGCGTGGGCGGAGCGAGTTGCAGCCGCAAATCTTTCATTTCTGACGTGCGACAGATTTACTTGCAGGTCAGCGCCGCCCATCCCATCATGACGACGTTCAGTCAGTCACAATGGCACAGTGAGTGACACACGCAATACGCCATAGACCAGCAGCAGCAGCAGCGAGCCATGGCGGCGACACTTTTCCAGCAGCACGAGTTGACAACAATGAACTGCCACTAGACACACTGACTGCAGAGTCAGTAAACTGGCCGGTGTCTCATTAAAATGTCTTTCCCATGAAAAATCCGCCAGGGGAGAGATAATCACGAAACTGATATGTCTCCCCTTATTAAAATATCGCCGGCCCCATAACAGTCTTCCCATTATAGGATCGCTCCCCAAGGCGGGGTGAATTTTTGCCTGTAAATTGTCGGCCGGAAGAGATTTTCCTGGAGGAAAGGCGATCTTATGATGGGGCACTTGTCGCCTGACGCACTCTTCTAGGCTATGTTTTATGGCGCAAGGATTCGAGGAGCAACTGGCGACTGCGTGGCTCTGCTAGGTGGGCGGACTGACTAACTCAAGGATGTGTCTGTAACCCACAGACACTAAGAGTCAGTCCTTCGCGGCAATTATTGTGACGTCACAAACAGACAGCGCCGGGACACGCTGCTGTTGCTGGCGTGGATTGAAACGGTACGATTTGGCACCGTGAAACCAATAGCAAAAGATAAGCGAGCGAGCGTGTGAGTAGCTTTCTTATGGTATGTCAAAATGCAAAAAAAATAATTTAGTGACTACTAAAGCACTAAACGTGCGACTAAAACTGTTGCGGTTGCTGGTCCACGGCTCTGGAATAGTCTGCCAGCAGAACTAGTCAGCCAGATATCGAACTAGAAGAATTTTTTTGAAAACGTTTTTGTTTCCGTAAGACAGGCGGCGCTTAGTGACTCTTGTTTTCCTGCTATTACTACTAATAATGACAAAAAAATTAAAACAAATTGATATATTTGATTGCACAAAACGGCGATAAGAAACGCTAGAAATGACGCAAAGATAAAACAAACAAACAGCGAAGAAAAACATTATAAGCACAAGAATCACTATGACAAAAATAAATTAATAAATCAAAATAAAATCAATTTTTTGATTATTTACGCTAAATAACAAATATTTCAAATAAGTGAAATAAAAATAACCTAGGCCTTTTTGTGCATAATGCGACAAAAAGAAAATTAAAAATCTTAACTTGTCAGCCAAACTAGTAATGTTTCGCTAAACATCATTTCATTTAGCTTGAAACTACTCAAGATCCTAATATGATTGGTAGCGTAGCCAATGACTTTAATTTGGTTTTTACGAATGTTTTACCAAGCGCTTACAAGAAGCGACCAAAGCGTTCGGCTGGCCGGTAAAAGTGGACGCCATTTTGGCATTTAGCGGCTCGAATCAATGTCTTATGGCTGATCTACGGCGTGCTGATATTACGTGTCTTGTGGCGAGTCTCTGGATATTTTATTGCAGCTGTCGCCGTATTTCAGAGGCGTCTTCAATATTGCAAGCATTGCTTCGTGCTTGTCGTTAACACTCATTCGCCGCAGACGAAGATTACTACATCGTTAAATTAACTGCTCAGTCCTACCGTACAATGATGTCGCGGTCTAGAGCAGTAATAACACGGGTGACCGTGGCTGTATTGATATTTATCAGACACTTTTGATTACGATTACTGCATTAACTTTGACATCCGCTATTTAAGGTCGCCATCATCATCACACAGGGTGGGCCAAAAACTGCGCTAATAATTTAGCGACGATTATTTAGTGGTATTGGTAGAAAGCCGTGTGATGTCAAAAGTATTAGAACTTTGTCTAGAAAAAGTGCTCAACTTGAATATAAGTGCATTTAAATATTATATAATTTGCATAAATATCTGCCACCCCTAAAATTATAATACATTTGACAGTAACACATGGATTTTACTTAATTTTCATTCATATAAAGTGAAATGGCAACAATCATTATGACGCGCGATGAGACAGATCGACAAAGAGACAAAATACGAATTGTAAGCTTTATATATGAGTATATAAATATTAGTAACACACTGAAGACGTATATCCCGTCTCTAGAAAAAAATGGGGAATTACGCCCCTCTTATCCACGTTTCATTGGCTACCAAACCGACACCTATATCAGTAATGAAGTTCGTTATTAGTACGTGAGCAATCAGTTATTGCAAAACAGCCTGCGGCGACCATGCAGTTAACACCTAATTTGACGGCGATGTAATGAGGTTAATCGAATGCTGTCAATTTATTGGCTCCGTTTGTTTCTTACAGTTGCAACTTGGCGTATTAATTCGTCGAAAATTTCTGCAGCCACGTTTTCCTTACCGCCGGTGGAATTAAAGCTTACAAAATATGCGATAGTGGCACTTGTGCACTTTCAGACTTACCTCCGCATTGTGATAGACTATACTTGGCAGCAGGATTACACAGCGAGTTACAGGCTGAGATGTTCACCAAAGGTAAAACATGATCCAACTTGAAGGTCATTAGATTTTGAGAGTTATCCAGAACAGCATCAGGATCCAGAATTGAAGGATTCTTTGCCGCTGCCAGATAGGGCAAACCTCGGCTAATGCGTTGCTGCCACCTGGTGATTGGTGAACACAATGGAAAAATTGCACACCGTTGGCGGAGGTTTGCGCTCTCCGAGTGCCCTTCTAGGTAAGTGTTTTTTCTACAATTTGTGGTAAATAAAATGTTTTAATGTAGTCTTGTGTCATTGTAGCAGGGTTCACTGGCTTAACCATAGGGGGCACTGGGGGCACGTGCCCCTAGGAGACCACAAATGTAAGACCACACATGTACGCACATAACGTACTTACTCAATGTTTTTACTCAGTTATTCAAAATAGTGCACTTCATTTCCACACAAAAATCAAAAAAAAATTTCCGGAAAGAGGGCGGAGACATTGGTGAAAAAAGACCCTTTTCCACACCTCAGTGACTTTACTTTTTAAGTGCCGCTTACATCCAGATCCTGGATACGCCGCTGCCAGGGTCCGGTGAGCAGTCCCGGTCTGTCCAGTACACGCTGGCCGATGTCGGTGGTTATGAGAGTAGCAACGGTCACTCTGCTGGTGACCGCTGACACCACGACCGACGAGCCGGTGTCACATTAAAATGTCTCCTGTATGAAAAATCCGCCCGGCAGAGATAATCACGGAATTGATATAGGATCGCCGGCCCCATAAAAAGTCTTCCCATTATAGGATCGTCCCCCCGCCCAGAAAAGTATCCCCCGGCCGACAATTTACCGGTAAAAATCCGTCCCGCCCGAGCGGCCGCCGGGCGGGGCGTATTTTTACCGGTAAATTGTCGGCCGGGGGAGACTTTTCTGGGAGCGATCCTATAATGGAGCACCGGCGACGACGACGCACTACGACCACCACCAGGAGGACGAAGATAAATCTGATTTGCGGGAATAAGAGTCAACGACCGGCCAGCGACAAAACAGCAATAATATTAATAGTAATAATAATCCATCGCCAGGCCTCACGCCATCCACCGGTGTTGTTTTCGTCGCCGCCCTGCAGTTTTTAGTTAAAGCTACTGTTGAAGTTTCGCTAGGCGAAAACAAAATCGGTCGAACTTTGGTCCACTAGCCTAACAACTAGAAATTTACAGCAGAGCCTAACTTGAGACGGCCAGGGGAGACAATTTCAGACTGGGGAGACAATTTAGGGGACTGAGAATCCGCTTCTGGCAACGTCAGATTTGTGCGTCGTGGAAAGATAGCGTGGGTCCATCATAGTTTAGGATAGAGTGCTCTGGCATCACATTGTTGCTATAACACGTCGCCAACACACTGCACTTCAACAGTAAAGAGGATAACAAGCGATCGATAAAATCGGCTGATTTTAGAGAACAGCTCAATCACGCCTACAAAAGTTAGCCGATCTATCTTTAACAGTTACGGTTAACTGGAAAAGAATGCTGCTAGGCGTGCACAGACGACGGACGGACTGACAGACGGACGGACCGAGAACGCACATGCCAATAAGCAGTCGCCGTCGCTCTGGGTGCGCGACGTAGCCTTAGCGTTAGCAGCTAGCACGCGATCACATCAGACCTCCACCACCACCATGCTAACTGAATTGTCCTCGACTTGACCCGACCCGGTCGACCAGCGCCGGCCAATCTGTTTCAATGAGATTCGAACGATTCGCTGTCCGTTCGTACGTTGCATCCGAGCGCCGATTAACGCACAAAGGTCCCACTGGTCACTTGCACCCCTTCACGCCGCAGCGTTAACCCTTTAAGCTCATAAACATAGTCATGAATGGATATTGTGAGATATTGCCTTTCAAATGAGAATGACATTATTGTGTAGCGATACGTCTGTGCGCATTGCCTCTAAAGGGAGTCCCCGAAATGACCAGATATACTGTATCGAGCGGGACGTTAAACCTAGGCTTATTCGCTCACTTATATCCCGTTTACACTATCAAGCAAACATCAAGCAGACATCGAGCAATTATATGTTAACTAGACGAGCCAGCTTCATTGTGTAAACGGGGTATTACTTACTCACTCAATAGGTCTATTTGATTTTTTGAATATTTGCTATAGGCCCTATGAATTTATACTTCACGTCACCGTTAAATATAGGCTAACCCCCCCCCTACACTTTGTAGGCCTAACTGTTGTTTGGGCGATAGCAAAAGTACCAGGTTTAAAAACACGTAAGCTAAATATTTTGTTTGGTTTACGACTTGCCTATCGTACAACTATATGAGCTTAAAATATAGTGTTAAAAACTGAATATCATTGTATTATGTTACTAATTGCTCAGTCTTAGTTCGTTTTCTTTGCGATTGCGTCGATACTAGTTCTTAATATTTTAATGTTTCTCAATGTCAGCCGTTAAACTTCAGATTAAAGACGAGCGTTTGTATAAAGAATCTCTGTGGCGACTGATCGATGAAGCGCAAAAGAAATCTAAAAATTAGATCAGTAAATGGAAGCTAGAAGAATGCAACACCAATACGGTCATATGCAGCTGATGATAGACGCGTGGTCACAATGGACCACTCACAAAAAGTCGACCGCCGGGAGTCGAATGGTCAGGTGACCGATGACGTCACGTGACCTCAAAAGGTCAAGGTTGTGACCCCATTATCTTTGAGGTGCCATATCTCCACAACGGTGCCAGATAGACGCATGGTAACTAGCGTCATTGATTATTATTGGAATTTTTTTCTTCTCAGTTCCTAAAATCGGGCAATATTTTATGAACTTCGTGAGACAATTTCCAACAACGACCTCAACGCCTGTCACTATTAGTATAATATTAAACGGATCTCAATTAGACGCCGGGTCTCTAATACAAGCGGAAATGAACGATAAAGTTCCTAGAAGAACATAAAAGAAAATATTGCGCGCAAAAAGTACATTAGATTGGTCACAATCTAATAATATTTTTGTTTATAGTTATGCGGCCCGTCGTAATAAGCCGCAACACGGGTATTGCCTCTCCCTGCGTCTGTCTCTGCGTCTGTCTGCTTCGCACAGACTCCTTAACGAGAAAACGAAAAGACGCGAAAATTGGCATGAACGCTTTCAGGGGCAGAATTAATCAGTGTGCCAAAGAACGAAGGCCAGACAGATGACCGCACAATATGTCGGCACACTCAGTTTTGTATAGTTTTCTATTTGTACAGCGGGGTATCAGTGACGTCGGCTGGAGAGAGAAAGAGAGTTAATGGTGTGTTGAGACGCGAAGGTTGATGGGTCCGAACGCTGAGTAGTGTTGTCGGTAGCGATGCACGCCGGGTAATAACCGACGTCAGGCAAATCACCGTTCAGTCACACTGACTGTGACCAACCGAACCGACCGCCGACATCACTGCAGTGCCATACATAGCTAGATCTCCACAGCTAGTCACGGGACAACTGCATATCGCATGCACCGGTTATGTTATGACGAGCATCGGCTAAATGTCGCTATACCTCGCTTACTTTGTTGTCGAAAATAGAGACAATTCCTTAGTCCGAACAGCGCAAGGGTTTAAATTGCATCTTTGGCTACGAAGGACATAGGCTACACGTAGCCTATGGCGGGCTATAGCCATGACCAAATTCGGGCTAGTGCTTCTTCGGACTGCAGTCAGCGTCGAAAATCGCTTCTTACGAAGCCGAGTCTGCGCTGATATTCATACATTTTATTCGCATTATAAACGAGTGTCAATACGAAATTACGAAGTCAACTTCGAACTATTTTAGTTCGATGCATTAACTATCAATTTTTTTAAGCTATCTGTGATAATCCGAACTGAGACATTAATTGCTTTTGTACCGAATCTGTCAAAAACGTAGCTCGGCAGCGTGTTAATGACGGGCGCACCAATAGCGACGCAATCTGACTGCATTCGATCGTGTGACGCAGATCTACAGATAAATTAGTCAACAGGCGTCCATATAACTCAGCCTAATGTGCGTATAGCTGCATAAGAAATGCCCACCTTAAATCATCGACGTATTGTCTTGTTGGAAGACAATGACAGAGAGAAGGACAGACAGCGACCGGCGCGAGGGCATGCTGCGGATAGGGAATAATACTGTACACACGACACCACTCACTCGTCTTAGCTGTCTCTGACAAATGGCGATGGCGTCTCTAAAAATGCGAAATTGCCCTCGTGAATTATTCAACGGACGACGCTCGCTCCGCCACATCGCCAGACGGCTGAAATGCGACGGGGCCGGTCCGGGCCGGGCCCGCTGGGTCCAGTTCGGTCGTTCGTCCGACCCCAGCGCGCCACGCCCGCGTCCGATTAGTTTTCAATTTTATCAATTGCATCGCGCGCACGACGCGCGATTGTGCGGCCGGGATTTGATTTGGCGAGCGATCGCCGGTCGGCGTAAACACAATAAGTGGCGAGGTCGTCGGCGCCCGGCGCCCGACTTATTATAAAATATTAGGCACTTTGAGCGACAAATTAGGCGCAGATTCGGCGCGGCATTGTGGCGCCGGGCGACGCTCGCAAATAGCGTTAGGCGAGCTGTATTCAGCGCTGACCAGCGCCTTTGCATTCTATCCAGCTCCTCCGTGGGTCGGTGAGAGCGCTATGCAAGGCCACTCACTTGCATTGATGTGCACAGGTTCTCGCATGTTTTCACTTCACTTCAGCACCACTTCGATCCACTGTCTCCAATGGCAGATATATAGTGAGTGAGACAAAGCTGATCGGGCCTAAACACAAACCTTACATAACTGGTTGTGTAATATTACGTTTTTGCAAATCATACGCGTACTGATAGCGGATTCTATGACAACTAAGTAACAACACTGCAGCGGATCGTAAAGTGAATGTTCCGCACACCGCGACGGTGCCGTGAATAAGCTCATTGTCTGCATTCGTTGGCTGAGATTTAGCACCGGTAAAAGAATTCTTGACTCAATTACAAAAGAGAAAGCAGCCGAACTATAGCGTCAGTAGAAGGACGGTAAATTCGACATGGCGAATGACGTCCGAGTTTAGTATATACGAAGATAATACTGTCCGCTATAGTCTAGGCTCTATACCAGTTGCGGATTCAAAAAGGAGGGATGGTGGGGAAAGGCAGCCGCATTTCTATTGACTAGATGCATCTTGAAACAAGTGAAAATTATGTACAAAAAATGCAGCATTTTGGCATAGAAATTTCTCAAATATTTTGCAGAGAGGGCTCCAGAATTCTGGATCCGCCACTGGACTATATACAATCTACATAGGCTAATATATAGCTTTACATAATATCCTACACAGTGTTTTATAAAAAGGGACCCCTTTTTGTTTTTTATAATTTACTTCAATGATGATCAATTTACACAAAAATTTTACCAGTTGTAGCTGAAGAAATACTAATTCAAAATATTGCAACAAAATGTGTGGCAGTTGATTAAATATTCTTTGTTAGTCGTGACGTAATGCTGACATCATAATGTGCCACGGGTACAAGCTTGATAGTCTCAACTGTGCTGTCTACCCTGCTCCGGTGCTGAAAAATTTGGTTTGCTGATGAGAAATCCTTGAAGTTTTACAGTTGCAGCCACAAAAACGTGTAAAGTGATCACATTTACGTGTCTGCGGGGATAGTTGGACTTTCACATGTTCGAGCAAGACAGTGCACTAGCACACCGAGGTTGCAAAATGGTTGCGTTTTTGGATAGCAAGATGCTTGATTTCATGTCCTCATGTTGCTTAGTGCTGACAAGATAAACATTTTTCATTAGCGAACCAGATTAAGTTTACCATCGAAGCAAGGTATAGCAACTGACAGCAGTAGTTGAGACTATCAAGCTTGTACCCGTGACACATCATGACGTCGGCATTACGTCACGACTAACAAAGAATATTTATCAACTGTTATACCGGTTATGTTAGACCGGTTCGATCTCGTGGCGCCACCTCGAGAATTGAAATGACGTCATTAATGATGGCGAATTTCGTACGCGTTCGCGAGGTGGCGGCATCTCCCTGTTCGTGTTGGTGGCCGCAAATGTCTTTGCGTCGTTATTATTACGTGCGTTAGGCTATGCGTATTTTCTCGTAGACAGCGTACGA
>Ga0209454_1004268_pt1 | contig 10603 bp, 7 predicted proteins | sample WorMetHERISLAND1_2_FD_187400 | JGI IMG/M metagenome (GOLD analysis project Ga0209454, IMG submission 187400) | Marine gutless worms symbiont microbial communities from Max Planck institute for Marine Microbiology, Germany - Olavius geniculatus... | ecosystem: Host-associated > Annelida >...
TTTCAAATATGTCGTCACAAACGTCTAACCTCCCCCCCCGGCAGCCTCTAGGGTAAAGTACAAAGATGAGTTTCAGCATATCCTAATTTAATATACAAAATTATATCCATTACCAAAATTGTTTACTTTCAATTTAATGCATAAAATTGTGTGAAATTAAGCACAGTGTTCCTAAATGTTCCTTGTCCTGACACATACGGCGAGTTGGCAACATGAATTTAGCTGTCTATTGTGCCTTTCCACAGATGTGACGTGTGTGACGTCACACTTCCTTTAACCCCCTCCCCTACGTCACACGTCATCACAATAATGTAAACCCCCTACCCCCTCGGAGCGTGACGTCATTTATGGACGATCCCTAATAGTAACCTTGGCCATATCTGTCACCGTTTCCGATATATGGCCAGTTTTCCCGTGAAAACGCACATTTTTCCTACACTCCTTCATTTAACTATCAATTTGATAATGTTTCCCTTGCTCTAGATCGCTGAAATTCTGCACGCCCGAGTTTAACACACATAGCCAACTACTCGTGTAAAAAGTTTTCCGATAAGACCTAAAGCTTAGCCACAATAAATTCGTTTCATCGATGTTGACATTCCTAAGAAGCTTGTCATTAACGTTTGCAGGTCCGTCGAGAGCCACAGCGGGGCCCGGGAAAACATTCTCGCGGGGCCCCCAAGCATTTTACGGGGCCCCTCTGGGAAGAAAATTTTTGAACTTTTCTTTTCAAAATGGTACATTTTGGCGTACTTTATATTTCTGACCGACGGTGGGGCCTCCCAAACGTCGCGGGGCCCGGGGTAGCTACCCCCCTACCCCACCCTCTCGACGGGCCTGAGCGCTTGTCATTATAAGCAGCATGTCTGTGTCTATCTGCAACTGTTTTTACGCTAGAGCAGCCAATAGCGGCAAAATAACTTTTTTCAGGAGGGTGCTCCTCTTTTTGCCTATTGATCGAGGGGACTTCCCTCACCCAGCGGCGTGAAATTTTGCCACGACATACTAGAGACTCTGCTATAATAATATGAAAACCCGAAATCTCTATCTCACGTCGGCTGCAATCGGTACTGGGACGCGACACCAAGATGGATGGACAGAATAACTGTAGCTTTTTCGCGCATAAAAGTGTACAAATTCACCTCGGAGTAGGACACTGCTGGTGCCGGTCCGTCGAAGTCTACGACGCGAGACAGTCTGACACGTCCAATGCCGTTTCCTAGTTCAGCTTCGACCACCAGGCCACGGTTGCTCCTCGGCTCCTCCACCCACTGCTGTACGGCGCTGAGTACGTCGAACTCTTCCCAGGTATTATCGTCCTCCGCTGACGTCACTATCAGACGAGACGCCACCAGACGCTTCCGAGACTTCCGGCCGCTAGCGCCAGACCTGATTCACGCAGAAAAACGTGCAAATTACGCGCGCATTTTAAGAGAAAAAGTGGAAATTACACGGAAATTACACGGAATGTTAAAGTAGCCTGAAATTGTTGTAATTTTTTGCTGCACATGCTTAAAGTCAAATGCACATGCTTAAATGTAAATGACAAGATACATAGGCCTACACATTGTAAAGCAGATTTAGCAGCGGTTTAGCCAACTAAACAACAATTCAAGTAACCAAGTGAAGACAGTTTGCAAGCGTTTTGCAAAACTAACCAAAAATTGTGCACTAAACATTCAGATATGATCCAAAATACAGAAAAAAACAAACATCCTAAGACTGTCCATGATTTCAATGACATTTTCAATTACGTTGAAATCTGTTAATACACGGATCGCGTCACGTCCATGTAGGCCTAATCGTGAACAACGACGCCGTGAGCAAAAAAGTTGTCAGGGCAGGAAGTTGTAATTTTTCGACATACACAGCACCCTAAAAGTTTCTGAAAGAATTTCGACATAGGCCTACGGCTGCCAATTTTCAACGGAGGAAATTATGAGTGCTGAAAATTTACAATTTCCCTCAAATTTCACACCAGTGGCGGTTTTCAGCTTCAAATTTTTAAATTTATGGACTAAGCTTCTCCGCAAAAAATGATTTCCGACAATTATTCGACTGCCCAAAGTTTAAGTTCTACCCTCGTTTCCGGCCACGACGCCACGATCAAGAATTAGATTGGCCTTACCGGTCGTCGACTAGCTGGTACACGCTGACGCGTAGACGGTCAAAGGGTCGAAGTCGCTGACGTCGAACTCGACGTTTGAACAGTCGCAGGCTGGCGGACTTCACCACCAGCTGCTCCGAGAAGGTCCGGTCAGAAGGGGAAGACGTCGAAGGGGGTAAAGTAATGTTAAACTGAAGGCGAAGTCGACCGCGGCCACGTCGCCGAGAACCACCTTCGACCTCGCCACCTGTCCACACACAGACATAACGATGACTTAAAATTCGACTCACAAATATTTTCACAAAATTAGGCCTAGTCTAAAAATATGTCGTAATATTTTCGTAAGACAGACAGTAAGATGTCTTGTACGTAATCGTCTTAAGTAAATTCGCAAAATTCGTCTTAAAACAGTTTGATAATCCAGGTAGGCAGGCCTACTGCCTGAGGACAATGCAAGTGCTCACTGTCGTAATAAGATGACCGTAAGTGTGAAAATTGACTTGTTTAAAGATTATTTTAAGATCATATGTAAATTGGGTTTCCGTCTAATGGGCCTATCCAACGCAATGGACGCTACGCATGCAAGAATAGACGAAATAGACACCGCTTCTATATCGTCGCGTTCGGCTGTTGCGTTGCTTGCGTCAGTTACTTCTCTTGCGTTTGTTGAGTTTGTTGAGTAGGCTACTTGCTTGCGTATACGCTTGCAAGATATTACGAGATACGCTTCAAAGCATCAGTTTACGCCTTATCTCTTATTGATGAAAAATCCCAGATGATCTGGAATTTACACCTGAACACCAATGTCGTCAAAATCTAACCACTTCCTTCTTGGTTCATGCCGATCCCACCCCTCCCCCAAAAAAGCCATCATTCGTCCCCAACTTTCTAAGCGTAAAAAAGGCTAAATTCACCGACCGACAGACTGACGTGCAGACTCGACAACCTCGTTTTTTCGGCGGTGGAAAAGAAAAGAATGGGAAAGGAAAGGGAAAGAAAATTGGTGTGACTTGGCGAAGGTTGCTTTTTGGCGCTTAGGGGAATTATGGATCCCTGGGTGGCGCGGTCAAAAGCACTGAATTATGTGTCCAAATTGATAGGCCCTATACTGTGTCAAGTTGCCTTTTGCCTGTTTTTGCGTGCGGAGCAACACGTCTCGTTTGCTTTTCGTGGGACTCGTGTAAGAAAAAGAGATGACAATATTAGCGCATAGCATCTGAATTATGCACCACGCCTAGACGACACGGTACTCGCAACATCTCTCAATGCCTAGCCTATACGTATAGCTTCATTGAAGAATATTTGCTGCTTGTCATAACAGCCTACATCTATCGCACCGTAGCCAACACACTCCCCAGCGCGCCAAACCACCATTCTCACGCTATGGCTATACAATGTATACATATTAACTTAGTACCTAAAGACTTTTCACTCCTTACCGTTTCTCCTTAATTCCCCCTCCCCGCTAGAGACGCCATTAGGCCCATTCTCGTGCGGTGTCGTTTGTTACGACTGCGTCACTTGATTCGATTTTTTTTGTAGGGAGCTGTTACTGTGCAAGTTACTGTATGCAACAGAGAAATCCATCTCAAAGCTACAGAGTGTCACCTTCCATATGGGATCACACACCTGCCGCTCGAGACGGTGAACGCGCTTGATTTACCTACCCCGGAAGGATAAAGGGCTGAGTTGACCATGGTGTTGATTACATACCGTAAGTCCAACGTCCTAACTGTTGCATTCCCAAGCCACTTACAGATTGTACAGCACAAGTACACAACAAGTCAATAAAGTGAAAGTTGTTTTAAGGCCCTTATGTTTTACGAGTGATGTTTTTTTTTCTCGGCACAAAATCTCCGAGCTTTTTGGCCGACGTGAAACCTTGCTGCCACATGAAAGAAAATGGATCCAGTTTTACAAACTAATTCCTAGGTCTCAAAACTTGGGTGAAAAGCTTCTCCAACAAAATGTGGAAGCCAGAAACATATTCCTGCGCGATATAGAACAACTTTTGACTGTAATCGCGAATATTTCCGGAACGTTTCAATTTATTTCTTTTGCTGTGTACTCGCTTTGAAGGAGACTGCGCCTGTCAAAACGTTCACACGACGTCGGCAGTGACGATGCACTATTAGCGAGTTGCTGGCACGCGTCATTCTGCGCATGGTGGCCCTATATAGGTCTACGTGCTTTCGTCTTGCATGACATCACTCTACGAACGATTTACACCCGTCGACGATTGTATTATATGGGTCGAGACAGCACGCTTGATACACAATGTATACACCCCTCGTACTAACTAACTGCAACTGAAAATCTTTATTCACTAAACTCAAGTAAACTGCATGCAGTGTCGGTGAATGAGATGACCGAACGCAACTGACAGAAAGGCTAAGACGGCTCCAGCAAAAACGTTTGTTACGATACGATACGAAAAAGATTTGCAACACTGAAAAACTGACAAGACAAGCAAGCTGCCAGTTTTACCTAACACTTAAACTAAAACCAACTGAAAATTTTTTAAACTAAATGGAAATAAAGCGAGAAAATGTGAAATGAAGGTACTGTTATGTAAACAAGTAATTTTTTTTAAACACAATAGCTATGAGAAAGCTAGAAGGCTGAGATCAGAAAAAAACTAAACAAAATAAAAATAATCAAGTAAAACTAGAAAAAACAACGTACATCGAAAAAACCGTAGGCAAGTACAGATATTAGTGAAATCAGTCCAGAGGGGTATCAGAAATTTCAGAGGGTAGGATTTGCGAAAGTAGAAAGTTTTGAAGTTGAAAAGAATGAATGATGGCATGATTAATGATAAAAGTGGCGATGATGACACTAGCGAAATAAAATAATAATCACGGAGAGGCAGATCAAGACAGCTGTCGAAGTGAGTGAAAACGTTGTTCAACTATAATCGAACAATAAACTTTACCAAAATCAGAATAGAAAGGCCACCGTCAACACTTTCATGTTGGATCAGTTCGGTAAACGACTAATTTGATTCAGTTGACCACGATCGTAGGCCTGGTTCCAGCGTAACGCCCAATCGCTTAGGCCTACTGTAAAACTTCCAATGAATGTATATTGTGTAGAAACTACAAAGTTGGCTTATATTGAAGTACACTTTCCCTGAAATGAAAACTCGCACGCGCGGAAGAATGGTTTGAGAAACATGTCTGTCGCGTAATTGTGGAACGTGCATCTGACAAGATTTTAGAAGTTAAGAAAGCAAAAAGCAAAAAAAAACTTTTTGACGTATACAGAGAAGAACTGGTAATAACAAGTTACCGGGCAGTACGGCGGGGAAACTGAAAAAGCGTTTGGCTCGAATGTGCTGCTTGTCCTCACCGGGAATACGGTGAGATTTTCCACGCATCTGTTCGACGCTCTGCTGATACTGTTGCATCGCGCGCTGTTTCTCATCTGACGTCATGTTGGCCGCAGGTCGTGGTAAACTTCCACCTGCACCACGTACGCACATTTGTTGCAGTGGAAGTTTATGAGCAGTTTCATTCTATTTTAGGCCTATTTCTGTTACAGAAACGCGTTTTGACGACTGTTGTCACTTTTCAATCGTTTGCGACAAAATAGTTTTTTTTCCCGCAGCGCAAATGATTCTGCCTATTCATACACATTTCTTTGTAGCGTGGTCCGTTTGTCTGTTTATCGGTCTGACTTTTGTCGGTCGCATTTGTGTGTCTAGCTTAAACCGTTCGACGGATGTTGATGCCACTTGTGGGGTCCAATGACTGATTGTATCACATGAGGGTCCCTGATCTCTTAAGAAAAGGGAATATTTGGGTGTCGATCCCACACACAAAACATGCAATTACTTTCGACTATACGAAAAAATGATTTATAATTCACCAGATGAGAAAATCTAGTGATTCGAAACGTCAATAAAAGTAGGTCTAATTGAACATGACGCGGTAAGCAACACTTTTATTTGCACTTTTCTGTGAGCTAGTAATTCTGGGAGGGGTGCTTGACCTGCCTGCTCAAGAAAACAGTGCCTAATCAGATTAAAATCCGGTTTTCGGCAAAAATCACTGGGTTCCAATTTTCGAGCATTAGGCCTATAACCTAAAGTTTTCTGCATTATAGGTTACGTTACCGTCGTCGACGTCGTCTAGACCGAGCTTGCCGAGTATGTCAGTCTTGATGGAGTCGAGTCGGGCGCGACGCACAGCGACCGGCGATTGGGACGGGTCGAACGGGTTGTACGACGCCCCCGGGTTTGACCTCCGGTCCGACCCCGGGTCCTCTGCCGGAACCTTAATCAATCACACAACAAATCATTTATTTGCTCAGGAAACATTACAACAGTTGCAAACTGCACAGCAAAACCGGTAAGCCGGACATTAAGGCTCCTAACGCGCAAAGTGGATTAGTGGCGAAACGGTTAGGACATCGGACTCGTGATCGACACGTCGCGGGTTCAACTCCCGGTCAGGTTGCTATCACACATTAATGGTTTGTGAGGGCCAACGAGGCTAGCTAGCCTGGCCATAGAATGGAGACCTTAAGATAGCAACAAGAACATAGGAAGACTCAAGAGGTCATGGCAAGACACATCAAAAGAAGATATGCAGGTGAAGGGCATAGACTGGAGCGACAAGACGACTGCTGCCAGCGACCGTGCCAACCGGAGACGAATCGTCAACCAATGTTCCGCACGGAACTGGAGGAACTAAGTCTAAGTAAGTCTAAGTAAAAGTGCCTCTGTATGGCGTGTTGCGCCATTTAAAAGTAACTTCACCTAGAGGGTGATATAATCTGCGCAGCTTTTGCACAACTGCAGCACAACAGTAGGCGCCGTCTAAGCGTGAGTCGACGGCGATTACTGCGACGTTGATGCGTACGTGCGCGTAGTCACGTATGCTTGGTCGCCGACACTGTTAGACGGTGCCTATTGTTGCGCAACAGTTGTGCAGTCGTTAAACCTGTATAAAGACCCCCTTAGTGCAGCACACAATTATCTTGGCTTGTGCAAGACTTCCGAATACTGCAAACTAAAACTGCTATATACCTGTAACGCTGAATTCATGGAAAGTTTTTGTATGCTTATACTCCAACATTAGCTTAATGTCAGAAAATTTATGCGAAAGCCCCACACATATGTATCGAACAGAGTCTGGTCGGGTCGGGTCCCAATAGTCCAGATTCTATAACAGTAAATTAGACAGAACTGCAGACCTCGGGCGGGTCGTGTAGCGTGCCGCAGCGACAGGCGAGCGACGCGACCAGAGAACAGACGGTCCAGACGACAGCCACGTTGATGTTAGAACAGCTCATGATGTCTTCCGACATCGACGAGGACGACAACGACGACGAAATACTGGACCGAACCGCATCCCGTCGACTATATAGGCCTACATTCACTCACTTCGTTTAATTCATCGGAATCTGACTAGTTTTTGGGCTAAATAGTGAATGAATGAGTTAGTATAGTTTCTCGGCAGCACATCAGCGGACAAAAATCACTTTTCCGCGCCAAATAGCCTAAGCAAGAAAAAAACGACTTGTGATTTCTACGTAGCTACGCGGTTTTGACGACAAATCGCGTGACTTCGCCACCCGAAGACCTGAAGGATAATTTCGCACAACACTATACACGATAGGTCTAGCTTACTGCCGATATTCTACCCGATCGACCGGCAGTGATCTAGCTTTCTGTATATTCTCACAGCGAAAAAATTTGGAGTGTACAAAACAACGCAAAAACTGCTAGTACAAATAACTTGTATTAAATTCTATGCGACGTTTCACAGTTGACGACGTTTCCGCAAGAAAGCTTCGGCGACTATTCGTATTTCTATCACCTGTTGAAAAGATCGCGCCGGTCGTGTTAAGTTCATGTCAGACTGAACAGATTTCGTTAACAAAAACCGGCAAACAAAACCGAAGCCTGCCAACCGTCGACGGTAACGTAAAGGCATGTTATCACTTCAGTTTAGTTCTGTTGCTCTGTAGGCTGCTTAACGAAATGAACAACGTTCTACTCTGACTCTGAGACGCATCGTGGCACTTGCTCGTTACCTAAAATTTAAGCTTGTTGAAAAATCTTTATCTTTTCGACAATTTTATTTCAAAAATACAAAATGTGATGACGAAAATCTACCATTATAAGGGAATTAGGAGAAATCATAATTTTGAGCACCAGTAATCTTCTCAGTTGAAAATTTGTAGCTGCCAAAAAATTGAAACTTTCGTAAGCGAGACTTTTGTAGCGCGTAACGCCACTGAAGAGTCGCCGTCACTAAAAGGTGACGAAAACTGCCTTGTCTGACATAAGCTTTGCATTCTGCAACTGAAAAACAGTTACGAATAGTAGCTAACAGCAGGCGCATGACCAGCAAAGATAGTTTGGTACGGTAACTAAAACGAGAACGGAAACGAGAATAATCGGTCTTCAGTTGGGGAAGCTTACAGCGCTCCCCAGACTCGAGATGGACTTTTTTGTAAGAAAAGAAGACAGTAGGCTTATCGGGAAGAAAAGTAATAATAAAGGAAATGAATGAAAGTAAAGGGGAAGGTAACAGGTAGCATATGAAAGAGACGGGAAAAGGAGAGAAAAAAGGGGAAAGTTTGTTTAGTGGCACTGTGAGGGATGAATACCCCCGGGTATAGACGGGTCCCAGATGAACCCCATTGACAATTTTCGTCCGGCAAAACTAAACTTAATTTGAGAACTAAAGTATTGTCGCTGATGAGCACTTGAGCAGTGATCGGTGGCGCTCAGTCGGCGTTGACGCCCTATTGCGTCGGCGCTCGCTGGGCGTGTAATACATGCACATGAAAGACGATATGTTTAATTGTTCGGCTGCCGTCACGCCACCATGCGGCGTGAGACGCGCTATAGGCCTAAATCGGTGAATTCTCATGGCGATCGACGCCAGCTCTCTTAAGGCGCGTACAGAGTGACATAACTAAACTGAACTGATATCGTCCTTACACACAGTTGTAAACTGGTAAGTTTTTTTTTTACATACATGTATATCTATTTTATATGCGGTTGAAGCTACATTGTTATCTGCAGCGAATGTTCGTGTCTTTGAGAGTTGTAGGCCATAACCAGGGCTTTGTACAAGATAATTTGGTGCATGTGATCGCAGCAATCTGGATTACTTACGTAAGAGTTTGTGTGAAGCTTGATGGGATACAACAATTGACTGAGAGAAGACATTGTGCATTTATTGAACGGTTGTTGGGTGATTGTTGATTTTCTAATCTGCTCTTAATGCATGTTCAAAACTCTATTTTTAGCATAGGCTTATGTGTAGGTGTGTGGATGTGTGTGTGTTTGGTTGCATTTTATGGTTCTTTTTTAAAAATCTGTTTCTTTTTGGGGGTGTGTGTGCTTGTCTTGTTACAGTTTTAATTGTGTTTGTGGTCACCGTTGAGGCGAAATAAAGATATCTACATATTGACGGATGTCGCGAGACATTTTTGGCCAGTATATATCATTTTTCTTGCACGCTGTAAACATGATCGAATAGATACCTAAATGTGCAGCATGCAAACGCTGCTTCATATCACTATACTAAGAGAGACTGGAATAACAACTCCAAAGAACGATACCATCCTGTATTGTTAATTCGTCTCGGTAATCAAAGAATACAGCAATGTCTGATGGAACTGTTGATTTGTGTGTTCAATGTGTTGGCCATTCTTGTAAAATCATTCTGCTTCAACTGTTGTAGTGTAGAGTCGGAGTCACTAGCAATTCGAATGTCATTGAGTTGGCTGCTGTTAATCCGACTGAAATTCACATTACTGACAGTGAATACTTTTTCAGCAGGTGTTGGCTTTTCACTGTTCAGTCAATGTTGCTCGAGGAAGAGCATCAGCTACAGAAATAGACTTCCCAGACTGGTACTGTAAGGTGTAATCACGCCCATCACATAACAATTTTGTGCTGAAATGTTATCGGACCGAAATATGCAAGTTTCGATGTTTCCGCAGCGCGTTCTCGACGTGTTTCCGGTGATGAGAAGTTTGTAAACATTAGTTTTCGCTATGTAAAAGTTCGATATTTTGTTTATAATTAAAATAATCGTCAAAAATGCTGCCACTGCATGCTCATGATAAAGAGTATCTTCCAGGATGGAGGTTGAAAGAGAGAATTTCTGGTTGGATCAGGTAATTTTTATCGTCAATATGGCACGTTCAGGATGTGCGGTTACTGATTTATGCACGAAGATTATATCTGCCGTGAAAATAATCGACTACTTATTTTTCGTGAATTTTTACGGCAACATCTTTCTACTTTTGGATATTTGCCGTGAAAGTATATGTATATAGGAGCATACGGAAAAGGAACGGGGTCTCATACAGTAACGCACCTGACTGTCAGGCTATCGCAGTGACTTCGCAACCGCGTGCAACCGTTTTCTATTCACCTTACCACTGCCTGTTTGTCAAATTAAGCGAATTAAACAACAACAAACATTTTTTAAAGAGTAAACAAGCACCTGCGTAGAATATCAATGC
>Ga0209454_1004269_pt1 | contig 10602 bp, 5 predicted proteins | sample WorMetHERISLAND1_2_FD_187400 | JGI IMG/M metagenome (GOLD analysis project Ga0209454, IMG submission 187400) | Marine gutless worms symbiont microbial communities from Max Planck institute for Marine Microbiology, Germany - Olavius geniculatus... | ecosystem: Host-associated > Annelida >...
CGCTGCCCTAGATAGGCAGCGGTGGGCAGCGATAGTAAGAATGGCGTCAGACACCAACGGGCATTGAGCCCACGGTTGTCGATGATGATGATGATGTTTCAGGTAGAACACGCCATCTATCACAGTCGTGAAATAAACACGTTCCAACACGGTTTAGAGTATATCATGCCTCGTTGAACTTAACGTGATACACTTTCGACCGTGATGAAACGTACATGCCTATTTTATCGTTGACACTGCAATGGTTTATCCAACAAACACAGCAAGTCAGCCAAGGATTAACATTCCTACATTTAGCTCTAGAGATGCTTGATCTTTGAGCGATGTATTGCTGCCGTAAATGTTTGCAGAAGACAGTTCCGGGTCACGTGACTGCGAGTTTCCGCGCTCACTCAGAGGTCACTGGTACCAGGCAGGTGTCGGTGACGTCATCATTACGTCATCAGCCATCAGCACCAAGGGCCAATGCTTTCAGCACTATGACGAGTATTACCTCATCGAAAACAGGTAAATATTCAAACAACACGTCACTCGTAATAGTACAGTAATGTGGGCTATTCTCCGCCCTTGAACAGCGGACGTTGTGTTTTTTGGTCTGCCCGTTTCATAATTAAAGCTCTTAAAATATTTTGAGAGGTCTATTTGTATGTAAAGGCGTGTACAAAGCGACAAAAACGAACTGAACGAAACTAAACTAAACTAAACTAAAATGCCAGTTCAGATGCGTTGCACAGACTGTAGAGAGCAAACAAACTGGCAGTTCAATTCATTTCGCTCGCACTGTACACGCTTCAAGGTAACTCAAAACGTTGGCCTATCAACGGATTTTGATGCATTTCTTCGGATGTTTGAGAACAAGCCGATTACATTTCGGTGGCGATCCGAATACTTTCGTAGATGTTTGCCATTAGCAGACATGACATAAACTGACGCTCTGTTGTGTTGCCAGGTGGCAGCACCATTTTCAATGGAGGTTTGGGATCTTTGATTGTTTACAGTGTTGTTTGATTATATTTCAATTATTTTAATTAACGTGTCATCGACTCATCACGCAAAGAAGTGTTATGTGGGGAAATATTTGACTGATTTTTTTATTCAGGAATGTAATTGAAATGTTTGTTAATTCACTGCTATACCTGCAAACTTGTAAACCTATAGGCCAATACGATTGTTACGGCGTTTGCTCGGAAAGAAATAGCTAGTACTTCGAAAAAACAAACCCTGTTAGAGAGAAACGTGCTGTTTTGTCGTAGACCTACATTTAGTCGCTTAGATGCGTTAGCTGCTAACAGAGCCATCAACCAGCTGACTTGGTGGTATGCTAGCTTAATTAGATTATATTTAACCCTTGTTATTTCAAGGCGCTGCAAACAAGAGGGGTAGAATTTCCATGCAACAGTAGACGGTCTACACGGAATATAATTTTGTTCTAATCTTCTTTTGGGGATCGCTAACCATTGTTGTTACAAGTCCATACTCCGCTACTTTGATTTGTTGTAAACTTGTACAGCAAGTCGTAAAACAAATATGTATTAAGTTTTTATGTACAGTTTTGTTTTACTAGGTCTATGCTTACCGTATGCTTTCCTGTCTTCTGGCTTAATAAAGAATGATTGATTTATTAATTGCATTGATTGACTGGTCGATCGATCCCCATTCTCCACACGTGTTTTTATCCCCCATTTCTGCGGTAATACGGATCAGTTTTTATCGCACAGTACACAATGTTTATTGTCATACAGTTGTGCTTCTATAATTATGCATAACCCTGTTAATATTCGCTCTCAAGTTTTGTTTTAGCACGCTTGCACCATTAGCAAAATCTATATTGTCACGCTGTCATTTAATAGTATAACCATAATATGAAATAACGCACAAAAGTCACTAGCTTAGAAAATTGTTAGTTATTTTTTGCTATTTTAATTTTTTTGTTAGTTTTTTTGAATTTTTATTCTTTGCATTTTTGGCCATTAAAGTTTAAACGTGTTCAATATACCGTAATGCAATACCGTGTCACCGTGTTAGACTAAGTTAAGGCAGACACGTGCTGTCATCTGTCTGCAGTAGTTTACGACAGTCATGTTAGTCCTTGTCTCTGTGCTTGACAGAAAAGTCCTTGCCGTTCAAGTCCTTGTTAAACATCAAAGTTTTACCTGTAAACCACTGGTCATTTAGTCAGTGGTCATCGTTTGTTTATCGCTAGTTTACGCCAGTGCTGAGTATGAGAGATGTGAAGACGACATCGACAAATGAATCGCTAAGTATATAGTACTGCGGACAACTGCTGCTGACGCTGCTGATGCTGCTGCTAAATGTGACGTCATGTGTGCCTAGGAAACTGTCTCTAACAACGCATACACGATCACGGATCACCTGTTGACGGTGGTGGATCAGCTGTGACGAAGATTGCTGCTACTGATGCTGCTGCTGCTGCTGCTGATTGGTTTGCGCTAGGCCTATGTAGGTGGCGACATCGGCGTGACGTGGTTTAGACGTACCGGATGAAGATGGTTGACTTGACAGTGGTGGCTGGTTGGGTATTAGTCAAACCGAGCTACGACGTCACAGCTACTGATTAGTCGCACGTCCAGTCTAAGATAGGCGTAGCTGAGACTTTGTGGTAGCCTCGTCTGGGTCGCTGACTATGACGCTGTGGTACGAAAGTCGTCTCGGTAGGAGTATGTCCAGCTGGGAATGTACAGCACGCTGGAGTAGGATAAGTGAAATGTCAAGTCCTGTATTTATGTATTCCAGTTTAACAAATCTCGGAGCTGGAATAGTTTGCTTTTTGAATGAATTGGTTTTAGTTTTTTTTTAAAGTTTTAACGTTAAATAAACTCATCAATTTTTTCCTTTTTATGCAATGATCTCTCTCTTTTTTAATTTTTGGTTTGTAAGTAAGTAAGTAAGAAAATTTAATTTATAAAGCGCACAATGTCAGCGAGAAACTCACTGAATCTGAGGCTTTTTACATCATTTTGTGCTAAGTGTTTTAAGGCATTATAAAGGCAAATGTAGGTATAGTTTCCGTGTGATTTTTCTATATATGTGCAAGCGATCTACAGGGTGTTCCAAAAATGGCACCATTTTTGTACACCTTAGATTTTTACCAAATATTAACCGATTTTCAAAATTACCGGTATTACTATAGATCCCACCACACCTCAAGTATGTCGATACACTACCTTGTGAAATGTCAGTGTCTTAAGAATAACAATTAAAAACAAAACAACTTCTGCAGCAACGCATTTTAATAAATTAACAACAGAAACAACATGTTTGTTGTCTCATTTATTGTCTAAAAAGTCATATCTCACAGTTTTACGTCAAATGTTTAATGTGTCCGCCTTGCTGCTAAACGACGCGTCCAAGATGGTGACGCCACTGACTAATGGCACAATTAACCAAACACTGCGGCAGTTTGCCCCACTCAGCGACGATCATCTGCTTCAGCTGGTTGACTGTCGTGAATCGTCAAAATTGATAAGCCATCTGTTAAAGAACATCCCAAACCGCATATCTGACTGGATTTAAGTTCGGGCTATTTGGGGGCCACATGCCAAGCTCGATCAACGTTGATCACGCAACTGGTCATTGGCGTCGCGGGCTTGAGTGCGTCGTCTGATATTTTACAAGGTAGTGTAACGACACACTTGAAGAGTGAAGGGGTCTGTAGAGATAGTTTTATTACAAATTGTCTCCTGATTCCGACAATAAAAAATTCTGAAAATCGGTTAATATTTGGTGAAATAATAAGGTGTAAGAATGGTGTCATTTTTGGCCCACCCTGTAGAGATTAGAGTAGAACTTAAGCCTATTAAATTGTCAAGTTTTAACTTGTAATTTGCAGGATTCTGCGAGTCATTTGCAAGCAACTTTGAGCAAGTTTCAATTCTATAGTGTGCTCAGGTCAATTCAGTCTCCCACTTACAGTAGGATAGCAAATGAGTATAGTAGCTAAAGAAGTATGGGGTGGAAGCCTAAATGTGGTTGACTAGGGCGATGGTATATCTGATGACTGCACCGCGGGTCTAAGTGTTCGCTGGCGCGGGCAGTGGATGGCCGAATAGTGCGCTGCGGTATCGTTAGCTTCTGTCAATCAGCTGCCACTTTCAAGATTGTAAAGCGCTTTTGGTCATAAACCTAATTCGTGTAAGCAGCGCTCTATCAAGCACCGGTCTTTACCATTACTATTTTTGCTTTTATTCCCGATTTCTTGTTTATATTAATTTACTGTTCAGTCGGCCTACTTACTTTGTCAAATTAAATAATAACGATGTTAGCAACAATTTGAAGTTGATGACGTCACAAGTCTGCATCTAGACCGTTAGCTGTGCTGTTTTCAATTGTAATTCAACAGTTCCTGGCATGTCATTCGTTCTTCGAATGTACCCAAAACAATTCAGTATAGTTGTTTTTTTATCTGCCAGTATCACAGGAATGGACTCGTATCGAATTCGACGTCTTGCCTAATCCGTCAGTAACTGCTTCCCAGTTTTACAATCAACTGCACTAACTCTGTCTATTAGTAGGCACAGTGACAAACGAGGTTCTCGCTTTGATGTCAGAACTGTGCTGCATTTTAGTCCCATTTCACCTGATTTTTGGGGATGTTCCTTAGGACTATGTAGCCAATATCGGATGGGGCTCAGGCAAGCGGGGAATTTCAGTAAAATGCAGATTTTGTATAATCGTTTTACTTTTATTTTTATGGTTTACAAGGAAACACTAATTTTGAGTGAATGACAGACAGTGCGGAGCCTAAACATGGCTTTGTGGTTTTGCTAATGTCACTGCATGCGGCAGCGCCATCCCGTCAATCTGCATACGATGAGGACAGCTTGTGTCCCCAGCTTGTCTCAAGATCGTTTTGTATTCAGATCACGGCGTCGCACGGTGCTAGTGAGGCTTGCTGCGTCTCTCGTCGCCAGCTGATTGTTGGCATCTTCTTTGCACCACGACGCCGCCGCTGATAGGCTCCGTCTGAAATCTGCTGAGCTGACTGTAAATTGCTTTCCTCTTTCCTCTCCCGTCCCTCCTCGCTTCCTTCTCGACCAGAAATGGTGGCACCATAAATCGAACTGACAGTACTCCGTCAGTCCCAGGCGGCTCTGCGTGTGGTCTGGGACAATGCTGCTCTGCAGATGTTTTAAAATACTGTCTTTGTATCGTACGTACATTATTGCAAGCACCAAGTACGATATCGCCACCTTCAGCTTGTTTGTCAGTCTTTTCATTTTTGTTTGCTTTTGTACTGCATTTTGCAGTTTTATTTATTTCTGACGCGGCGTCTTTGGCATCGTTGTCATCTGTCTGTCTGTCTGTCGTTGTCTGTTTGTACTAAATGTACTGTGGCTAAGCGTTAGATCGTATACGAATAATTAACCATGTGTCTTAAACTTAGGCATGCAAAATTTCAGCGATCCAGTGCAAGGAGGCATTTTCAAATTTGGCGTTAAATGGAGAGCGGTAAGAAAATGTGCGTTTTTCAACGAAAAACTGGCTATATCTCAGAAACGATGAGAGATAGGGCCTAGGTGACTAAAACTATTGATCACTAGTATAAAATCGCCCACTCTCTTTTACATGAGATGTAAATCATCGACCTTGGATGACCTTAAAGGTCAGTACTACAACAGGAACTGTATATAGCGAGACTTTCTATATAGCGACATTTGGGCTTTCTTGTTCTATTTGTGATTGACAAGAAAATATGTCGGCACCGAACGCCGACATGATATGCGGCCATCCGTACAATTGCCGAGCATCTCGGGTGTTGACAGTAAATTAGGTCATTACACAAGCCGTGATTACGTGAGATGTGAGTCATTTTCGTGAGTTTTTTTGACGCGCGGTCATTAATCGAAGCAAAGGAATTTGTGCATAATTGTTGTGTATTGGTTGTGTAGGCGTGAGCATTGTCACCAGTGTATGCTGATTGCCAAGCGACACAACAACGTCTTACAGTACACTGAAAGTACGTATTAAATTATCTTTACCGTCATTTTTCTGACTGTGTTCCTGTGCAGACGTCGGCTTACAGACTACACATTATTTACACCACGGCGTAGTAAAAGTTGAACGTAGGCTTAAAGGTTACTCCGGTACTTAATTATAGGTCTTGCACATGTGCTATAAAACTATAACGTAAGCTTAACGCAACGAAATTAATTGTTTTATTGTAGTTTTATTGCACTTTTACTGGACACGTGCGAAGTGCATAATACAAGTCAAACTCGCGTCCAGGAGCGCTTTGCAGTCGCAAAAACAGCGACAAGTCTTTCTTTAAATCTGCTGTTCCACGTGTTGAGAGTTGTCTATAAAGCCGTCGTCATCTACACGATGGACAAATTCGACCGGGAGTATATAAGCTTAGTGTACAAAATGGCGGGATAGACTTGGCATGACGTAAGCGTGACGTAGCAGTGACGTCACTCGAGAACTGGCAAACAATCGGTCATGTTGGGCGCCAGCGTGAATGATCGATTGAGCCATCAGACTTGTTTGACTCAACCAGCTAGCTAGCACATCATGACGACTAAAGCCAAGCTCCACTGAATTTGATTTGTTGTGGATTTCTTGTACAACAAGTCCTGCAACAAGTTAGACATATAGCATTTTAATACTTTAAGATTTGTGGATTTTTTGTAAGCTAAATTTTGGCGGACTTGCTTTACTATTTGTTCTCAATCTGCTGTATACTTTCGACTTGTTGTGCATCTTTGTACAAGTTCTCCAACAAGTTTACAACAGTTCGAATTATGGAGTTTGGGCTTAACATATCATGACGACCAATAGCAGTCGTCCTCGGCGGCACACGTGACCTCTCACGATTCCGCGGACGTATCTGCGTCGTGAAGGTCATTTGCTCGTCGCCAAGGTCAGAGGAAAACATGTACCACCGGCAACACGCCTCATCGGTTGCGATGTACGCACTGGAAACTAGACAGAAGCGGGCAGTAGTTTGTTCCGCGGGTCAAACTAATCTGTTTTTTGCGCCAGGCGACAAAAAGACTCGCGGTGGCGACGTTTTTTATACCAAAGACTGGCCAAAAAAGTTAGCTAGTGACAATTTATCAAACAGTGCCATGCTAAATCTTTTGTTTGCAGATTCCTTTACAAAAAATAATGTGCAATATACTGTGGCGATAATGTATGTATTGTACACACATACAATAAACTGTAATTTATGCAATAATTAAAACTTTAAATATAGCAATAACTTTGGCTGTGATTGTCATTTGTCTCAATTCAGCTTTTTGCTTTGTTCTGAAATTATTATTTTTATTTTTTAATTTTTGGCCACGATGCATAAAATAAAATGAATGACTAAGCTATTCATTTATTGTTTGATATACGCAACCAAAGTATACCATGCAGGATACAGGAGTTGAAGTTGAGGGGCCAAGGTCGACTGGGGCGTGAAGAGGGGGTATCCCCCTTCCAACAGGGGGAGGGGCCTAGGCAGGGAGCAGTGCCCCTTTCCCATAATTTTTTTTTGATATTTTAGGGTTGAAATGGCGTATTTTCGTGGACTCTTGGTGCTAAATTTTGTTTTTTTAAACCAGAACAGTATAGAAATACGCTAGGAATGCATGGACTGCCATGGAGATTGAACTGCATGTAATATAAAGCGTTCTTTAAGGGCGTCTATCCTTCGTAATTCCTTGGAGCAAGTTCCCTCTTCCCTAATTCAAGGTGAGGCGCCGAAGGCGCCAAGAATGAGGCGCTGTCTATAAGCGTCGACGGGGTAGAGAATCGGGAAGGGGTCTGGGGGAACGTGGTGAGCTCTCCCAGCGGGGTCCGGGGCGGAGCCCCGGCAAAAAAAAATTTGGTAAATTCTAAGCGTCATAGAACACTTTTGCTTGCAAGATAGCGTAATTATATCAGAAATGCAAAATAATAATAATATTCAATTTTTTCTCTCATTTTGCAAAAAACCTTTTCTTTTGCTTTAAGGTTTATATGGTGTAGACGCCCCTGGCTTTATTTATATTGTTTATTGTTACTTACTCCTACATAAACGTAGCCCAAAATTGGAGTTACAAAAAGGCGAACTGGCCCCTAAATTTAAAAATTGAAGCCGAAAGCAGAGAGCAGAGGTGGACTTCTTAAGGAGGGGCCGGTCGCCGGAGCGCTGTTGGATAAATAAGTTGGAATGTGCGCTTGAAGGGTGCATGCGCACGTCAATTAGTGGAAGCCCCGCCCACTCTGAGCCTGGGGCAGCGCCACAGTTAGTTATTAGTGGACTCTGCTATGTACTGTAGTCGAGTGCAGTTCTCGTGTTTTTATGTCTTGTATTGTCTCGAAATAATACAACGAGTTGAGTACTACACTATACACACGCTCAACAGCGCAGCCCCGGAAACCAACGCTTTTGGGGGTATGAATACCCACTAAAAATGCACATATTGAGTATGAATTTTATATAGCTTTACTTTACAAATAATGTATAATGCATTGCATATGCAAGGCAGAAAGAGCGACTTTTGGCATCTCGGGGGCATGGCCCCTTTGGCCCCCTAAATCCTCCTATGAAGAATACAATCAGCAGCAAGTTGATCGGTTATTAACTTTTCGAGCTACGCAGCGTAAAATCACAGAAAATAATAGGTGCAATCGAGCAAAAACCGTTGGCAGTCTCTACAATATATCAGACATCATAACTGTCAATGTGCGTCAGTCAGCAACTAGATATAAGGTTACCATTTGGTAGCAGCATCACGTATACAGTGATGCCCGCGTCCGGTAACTGATGCTAAATGAATAGATATTGCATTTTTCTCTGGCCCACAGGCCATCCGGTTGCCACCAAGAACAGACTGCTAATGCTGCAGCGTCATCTATAATGTATAGATATCGGCGGGTAATTGCACTTGTGGCTTCTTTAATGCTGTTTTTCTCGATGCACAATGAGCTGTCTATATGCAGCCGTGAAAAGTGACATTTTATCTGTGGCGAAAACGGAATAAAAACGTTTAACGCTGCTGCACAATTCTACGGGGTGTAGCCGAGCAAAACATGACGTTTTGCCCTCTTCGAATTGCAACCAAATAACGCTGGTTTACTGAGGTTTGGGTAATAGTTACTTCCCATACCGGCACACCCCAAACTACGTAATCAGTTTATTATGGATGGAAGACTGAGTTTTTCTAGTGGTTGGTTATATACGTATCCTGTTACGGTCAGTTTTGTCACCCGTCCATGTAGTAACCGGTTATATACCGGGTTAGTAATTGGATGGGTGACTGCCTGCGGGCAAATAAACCATATCGGTATTTAACCAGCCGCCTAGGTCAACTTAGCCTTTCATCCCTCCGGAGTAGGTAAATCAAGTACCAACCCATCTGACAGGGGTTAAGGCGGAGCGCGTTCACGTGTGTCGGGTGACAAGTAACACTGTGTGATCCCATATGGCAGGTGACGCTCCGTAGCTCTAAGATGGGTTTTTCATAAAGATCTATAACATCACTTTTTAACCTTTAAAATTTTGTTTTTTTAGTTAGTTTTTTTCATGCTATGCTCTATGGCGGCATGTGTGTAGGTTTCTGTATCGGTCGTTCGTCACTGCAGAGCATCTGTGATCAGATACGTGTTGCAGGTGCCCAGTACACACTCGTGCGCGGTAAGCTCTAATGCAAGCTTTGTCGTTATCGTCACTAAATAATTGTTTAGTGCGCAGCAACAAAATATAACAATACTGTGCATATAAGTGGTCATTTACATTGTCATTTGATTTACATTATGAATTCGTTCAACTGCTGTATTGTTTCTTGCAGCCTATATATTTTTTTCTCATTTTAGTGCTTACTGCATGATATGCTTTCTTGGGACAACTTTATAGATAGGCCTACATAATATTATTATAGCTGTTTTCGCTGTTTCCGTTCAGCTACCACTAGGGAATCCAAAAGCTGGAAAACAAAAATGGCAAGCCCGATATAGAGCAAACCTATAATAGGGCTCAGGGAGCTTAGACTATAGGTTTTTTGCCGGATTGCCCTCCCCCCTCCTTTCCCTCTGGATCCGCCAGTGTAGGCTACTGTTACTGTTAACAAATGCATCATTTATAAGGCGTTAAAATGACATCAAAACGTTCTGCATGCAAGATAGTTAAATATTTACAGCAGATAAGCCCCTAATAGGCCTATAATGTTTTCGGATACCGGTACACTTTCTTCAGCCTTCATAGTGGATGGCTTAGGTCTATAGAGAAGAACAGAAAACAACGGACTTTGATCTAATCTGTAGATAATTTTATGGTGACTATATAGCGTATATAACGAATCTGGAAAAGATACGACAGCAAATAAATCCGTTAAGTACTATAGCCTACGTCTTGTTCTTTGAATTTGGCTGCAGACGCTACTGCTCCTATTGGGACCAGCCATTGATGTATTATAGCCTGAGCACACTGCGCATAATAGATCAAATGGATTAACGGATTAAAGCACACTTAGTAGGCCTCCTATATAGGCTAAGAATGCTTATACTCTGGTGAATAGTTTTTGCGACCGTAACCAGAGGGTTGATTCAGAGATCATGTTTTAAAATTTAAGCTCATACCAAGAGTTGTCTTACAGTTATCCCAAGACAAGAGTT
>Ga0209454_1004270_pt1 | contig 10601 bp, 6 predicted proteins | sample WorMetHERISLAND1_2_FD_187400 | JGI IMG/M metagenome (GOLD analysis project Ga0209454, IMG submission 187400) | Marine gutless worms symbiont microbial communities from Max Planck institute for Marine Microbiology, Germany - Olavius geniculatus... | ecosystem: Host-associated > Annelida >...
ATTAAGTCGAGTTGTCACTATAGCACCGTGACCCAATGATCTCTATCAGTGATTAAACGCAATGCACTATAGCTTGGCTTCCCGTCATAATTCTGCTTCGTTTCGCTCATGTGATTTTTATTGAGATAAACGTTGACAAAATAATAAACGCGTTTACAAAGATTTTTTTGTAAACGTTGTAAACGTTTATCACATCTATGGGCCTATACATGGATAAAGCTGCGTAATAAATTTTCCGCACTCAACGTACATTTCAACGGTCCAAGTCTCGATTTTCTAGGTTCAAGGAAACTTGCGCACGAGAGCATCAAAGAGCGGTAACCCTGTAAAAGTCAATATTTTACCGTTGTTGGCCAGTCTTTCGTGAAAACGGTTGCAGATAGGCATGGGGATACTGCCTATCACAACAAGCACTAGTGACGAGCTTTTCAGTCGTATATCAACATCGATGACTTTGAAAACCCCTAAATTTTCAAAATAAGGGTTTTTATTGATTTTTGCCATATTCGGCTGCAGCGCACACTCCAAGAATAAACTGTGACGAAATGGCTGAAGATAGAACGACAGTTTGCGAACAGGAACAGCTATAGGCTTTCGCGCGTCTTGTGAGCATTAGCTCAAATTTCTTGTTTTTTTGTCAAAGTTTTTTGGTTATTACTGTTAATAACAACGTGACATCAAAGAAGTGAAAAATTAACGTAACTTTGTCATACGAGTACGTCAAGTTAGCCTACGCATAGACCTATATACAATTGAATACGATAACTTAAGACAATTCGTTGTGGCGTGATTTTATCAAAATTTTAGCGAGCCATTGACGAATCGGTTCCTTGCGACGTTTAGGTTCATCTTGCGCACCTGCAGATGATCGACGCGCTGCAAGAAGAAAAAAGTTTGCACTTTCAGATTGCACGACGGTCGACGAGTCGAGCAGGCGACGAAGAGAAAATAGGAAGAGCAAGTGTGATCGACGTCGACGTCGATTGTCGGCGCAAGAAATCATGTTCTCTGATTTCGCTCGATGGCGAAATGGCGTCATCTAGCGGGCCTTTCGCTAATCGTGTCGGCACTCTACAGTGCGTACAAGGCGCTTGTCGAATTACCAGCTTCTGCAAGCAGCTGCGGGTAGCCTGAAAATGCAGGATCTGACGTTGACGGACTGCCAGTCACTTTGTTTTAAACAGAAAGTCGTGCATTATTCAGGCAGGTGACCAATCATCTAGAAAACCTGGGAAAAAATCATGGAATTGTTCGTCTTGCTGTGCTGTTTCTGTGTTGGTGCGTTGTTGCTGCATTGTTAGACGAGTTATAATCAGGACCGCAGCCACATGAGAATATTACATGTTTTAAACGTTATACGCTGCATAATTTCACGCCACTTTGCTTACTTACTTATGTCTAGGCACGCGGGGCGAATTATTGCCTTTTCGTTCACTCAACACTTGTAAAGAAATTACCATATGCTCATTCTTTTAATAAAAATTTAAATTTAATACACGTATATATTAAAATTTTGTGTTTGTTTAGTGCAAGAAAGGGCAATATTATATATAACTTTATTCGTCATTGAATGACAGTGAAGAAAAAAAACAATCAAAAACAGACAACAAGCAAAAAACGGAAACTGGGCTAAATATAAACAGTCATATCAATCATATAAAATCATTCAGATCACGTCTCGCGCAGCCTAAAACTGAACTACATACAGAGTTATCAATATTCATGAATTTTGTCAAAAATTTCTGTCTACGACACACAATTAAGCTAGATACAGACTGGATATTAAACATGACACGACATTCGTTTACAATGTCAGTAGACGATGTGTTGAGCAACTTCATCAACAGACGTGTTTGTATAAAGTCCAACGATCGCTTGTCAGCCGCATTAAGTGGGCAAGCGTCCAGTCCATACAGCAAGATCGGCACACATTTCATCGATATTAAGTGCAACATAGTCTCTTCACTGGCAATGCGTAAAACTTTACTGAATAATGCATTAACAGCATGTTTTAGTTGTAGGCCTAATTACTCTATTCCTACGACCCTCTGTAGTCTCCATGTTTTTAAATTTTGCAGGGGACCGACGAGCTACGACCTGATACTGCGAAACTAAGCATCACTTTGCCGCCTGGCCAACAGAGCAGGACGAGGAATTAGGCAGATCCGTCAATGTCAGGTCCTGTATTTTCAACGCTCCCGCAGGTGCTATGGGCCTGATGATGCCAACTCGCTTTTTCGATCGACCGCATCCGCCTCGCACGCGCAGCAATCCCTAGGTCGCCTCGACGCCTGGGGCTCCTCCGTCCGGACGAGACGACCGACCGACGATCAACTTACTGACGATGCTGTTCCGTATGTCCTTGTCTGTCGTTCGATCGCTAATTTCTCCGGATTGAAACGCGTTGGTACACTCTGCGGACTAAGGCGGCGTTTATTGCAGCCTTGTATCGGATCCGGCGACTTCCAATAGGCTGTCAGTAGTAACCATGCAGCGGTTTGGCCGCAGATTTCAATGGAAAGTTTCTAGCTATAGGCCGAAATAGCCGTAACTCGGAAACGGTGAGAGATAGAGCAAAGGTTACTATTAGCCTAATCACTAATAGGTAATAGCATATGCCCTTTCAGATGAGATCAAAATCATCGACCTTAAATGACCGTGAAGGTCACTGACAGCAAATACTGTCGGCTATCCTGCCGACAGCTGGGTTTCTTGTTTATTGTGTAACAGCGTTTTGCCTGTTTTTATTAAACGTTGAATAAATGAATGAATGTAATGTGAAACAAAGTGCACCATTTAACAATAAACTGTACCTGTTGCCATTATGATGATGATAATCACAGACAGTCAGGCGAGTCTCTGGTCAGCGGCGTAAGCCAATACATTCATTGTGAGTTCTAATTATATTTGAGATGCCAGGTCGTAAGGTTGCGCACCGGCGGCGCCCACAGACTACGCAAATATGTCGGTATGGATTACCACCATACCGTCTCACTATTATGAGCTATATACTTGTCGGCGAGTCGCCGACGCAAACATGACAAGCGCACGTTCCTCTCAGCAGGTTGCCCATAAAAAAACATTTTCGGTGCAGACAGAACGCGGCGAGTCTAGAAAGAATAAAGATACTAAACTGAGCTGCCGGGGTGCAGAGTTATGGTTCTGATGTCGGTGATGATTTTATAATCAGAGACGAGTGAGTCGAGTGCGGGCGCTGCAACCGACGATTGCCAACTGATGACGGCTGCTGCTGCTGCTGCAGACATTGCAGGCGATTATCGCGCGAGATGCTTTGATTCACTGCTATAATACTGATGCGGCCGCTGCACGATACAGGGCGCTCGCTCTCGGTGTATTTATTTCTCGGCGTCGGCTTCTGTTTCCAGTTAGGCCGCAGCAATCGTCAGTCGATCAGCGATTGTAGACCTGTACCGTACCGTGCCCGAGGCTGGGCGGACAGACTTGTCGACCCGCGAAGGCACGTGCCCGACCCGTAAGCCACCACCGTGCTAATTAGATTGACATCTCTCTCCATCTCTTTCTTTATATCTCTACGTGTCTCTTTCGCTCGCTGCCGTTGTGTGATGCTAACGCGTATATTAGGTACATCACGCAGTGCCACGTAGGTAGGCTCTTGCCGATTCTATGCGGTTCTCGTTGTTTAATTACCGCGTACGTCAGTCTTCACAGAAAATAGTAGCACCAGTTACAAAATGAGAGATAACTCAGAAAACGATAATACCCACTGCTGTTAGCAAGCTGCTTATCATGACCATAAATGTAAAACATTTTAAATGTTTTTTTTATAAAAGCATAAAATTTTTTATGTTTTTTATTTTTAAAATGTTTTAACAATTTTTTGGTGTTTTTAAAAATATTTTTTGAATGTTTTTGTGCAAATTAATGTCATCTTTTTCGTTCTTGTTAAATCGTTAGAATAAATTGTTACAGATGTGTTAAAAACTGTTAACGTGACTAGTATACATCTATGATCATGAGCGATAAATTGTATTTTTTAAATTGCTGCCTTTTTAATTAAGCCTAATGGGGTGTTTACACGATCCAGCAAACTTCCAGCAAATGTATTTAAAATACACGTGCTAATGCTGGACGTTTGCTGCTATATGTCATAATGGACGAGCCAGCTGGATGTTTGCTGGACGTTTGCTGGATCGTGTAAACATCCTATAAGCTATTGCAGACCGACTCAAAATGATCGATCTTTTCATAAATACTTCTGGATCCATATTCATAATTTAAAATGATATAGCACTGTGTTGAAACATTGAAAACGGCAATGAAAATAACACTGATCAGCTATTTTTATGAAACGGCGAGTATTAGTCATTTTTACGGATACAATTCTATTTTGTTTCACTAAAATTCGTATTTTAAATAACGGTCAACTTTTTTACTTAGCGCGTCAATTTCACATGCAATACCAATAAAATTTCGTCGTTTTAAATATTAAAAACAGTTAGCATACACCTGCAGCTACGTATTATCAACGCATAGCAATCTTGCGCAACTGTGCATAGGCCTAATATCGGATGTTTCAGAAAAAAAACTGTCCCAAGTTTTGAGTACCGTATGCACAGCCCGCTACCAGCATCGTGTCATGTCTTCAGTCTTCATCGTCGTCGTCACCAAAGTGCAGTGGCGTAGCCAGAAATTTCAATTGTGGGGGTCTCGTCTCGCTTCTCGTCTCTTCCCTTTTTCCAATTCTTCCCTCCCCTTTTTTTCTTTCCCTTTTACCCCTCCCCTCCCTTTCCCTGGCGTCTCATCATCTCCTCACTCCTCTCCTTTAAAAGTAGGACCCCCTAGAATCCAGCTAGAACGTCTGGGGAGCGCTGTGAGCTTCCCCAGCGAGGTTTGGGGTGGAGCCCCATCCGAAATCGCTTTTGGTGCATTTTAGCTTTAAAAATGAGATCTGGTGGCAAGGATTTTACTAATTTTACTTATTTTAAACTGACCAAATTGGCCAATTTCATGCAGTTTAAAAGTATGCTTATGTTTTATCTGGAGGATTGGGGGGCTGGGTCCCCTGGGCCCCCTTGGCTACGCCACTGCCAAAGTGTTAATCATTTTTTTCTAGTTGCACCGAATGACTGATGATTGCACGAATATTGTTGCAGCGAGAAAAAATTATTACTTTGTCTATAGGCTTATTAGGCCTATACGTGGGTTCCGCGACTCGCCAGATGAAAGAGCAGTTTCCAGGGTCGAACGGTCAGTGACATGAGACGTATGGTAATGGCCTGACAGGGTCGAAACTACAAAGCTTCTACAATCATGTAGCCTACCTCCGGACAGCCGAGAAGCTGTTTCCGTTTAGCGTCGCTGTGCTGCTGCGAAACGTTACGTTACGTGACCAACAAACTCACCCACGGCACATTAATGACTAGTAAGCCTAATGGCGTACATTCGTGTCGCGTGTCGCAGCGTGGCGCGATTAAAGGGGGTCTGATTCGGACGCGTTCCGGCGTAGGCCAAGGGTCACTCGCTGATTATAACTCCAAGATGACTTCACCTTCAGTGATGTATAGAAGCCTGAAGACAGTCTCAGGCTGTAGCGAACGGCGCACTCTGTTAAAGCCCAAATTCCATTACGCCGACTTTCACGGAAATCGCAGACGCAAGCTATGAAACGGGAATGTCACGGTGAAGTTTCGGGCTTTCAAACCGGATCGACAACTACAAAGCTTCTACAATCATGTAGCCTACGTAACGACTGACCGTCGAGCTTATGGTACGGTTGTCGTCTGTCGTCCACCGTCTTCCTGTAACGGATGTAGCCTCCTTGCAGCTGGCTGACTGGTAGCCTTGGTAGGTTTTAGGGGGGATTTTTACACGAATAATTAGCATGGGCTTGCATAATTTTAGCGATCTAGTGCATGCAAGGAAAACATTTTCAAATTTGGGGTTGAATGGAGGGGGTAGGAAAAATGTGCGTTTTTCGACGAAAAACTGGCTATATCTCGAAAATGGCGAGACAAGGCCAAGGTTACAATTATCACTAATATGAAGTGTCATTGTCATATTGCTTTTCAAGTGACATTAAAATCATTGACCTTGGATAACCTTGAAAGTCACTGACAACCAGTACGGTCGGCTATCCTAGCAACAGCTGAGCTTTTTTCAAGGTAGCGTGAAATCAGTGTTAAAGCGAAGTGAAAAATTCAAAGATAAGGGTGTTTCGAAGGTAAACCTGGCCACCTAAGCCTATATGTTTAAAAAAGCCAAGTGTCAACCTAGAAGAAATAGATTTTAAAGTTCAATAGAGAGATCTCTATCAATAATTTTTTTTAGCCAAACCTGGCCACATTTTAACTATGGCTGATCAGTAGGCCTACACATTTCAAATAGACGGGTAGGCTGAGACACATTTAACAATTTTCAGGTAAAGCTGGCCATCCGTCAGATAAAGCTGGCCACCTCAAAATATTGCACCAAAATAATAGGAGAACAAGACCAAAAGTTCTAAAAAGCATGCAAGTGTTACAACATAGATATTAGTCAAAAAAATTCACACTGCCATGTGGAAGCTGGACACTGTCATGCAGCGACACCAGCACATTCGTAATGTTCCCCAAACTCACAAGTCTGACACTGCACTCACTTACTGATAGCATCTGCCTCCTGACAGTGCAAGCAGATGTCACGTTTAAGCTTACCACTAGTGCCAACAATAGCAAAAGACGGTTTAGGTTTCCGAAAAGCTAAATTTTTCAGTGATTTGGACACTGACTTAACGTTTTCCCCCTTACACTGTTTTGCTTGTTTTGGTTTTAATTGTTTTGGTTGGGACTTCCCATTTTTGCCATTTTTTCTTGAGGTTACTCTCAGTTGCTGTCTTTGAGACTTTGTTTGCTGTGTTCTCAACAAAAGAAATATGTTCAGTTGTTATGTTAGAATTAGTCATTTTTCTCTGCAGCTTTGGTTACTTCTAATTTCCCAGATTTTTTATTCTGCATTTCGTTCCGCCTTCTTTTGCCATAATTGATCTACGGTACATGCAATTATAGGCCTAATAAACAACATGCACTATACACGCCTCTGGCAACAACTTGGCATACTTATCATACAAAAACAAGATCACGTTTTCAATACTGGTATCGATACTTAGGTTAGGCCTACTAAGCGTGACCAGGTTTATCTGACATTCCTATGCCATTGCCAGGTCAATTTGACGATTACAGGGAAACCTGGTCACCCCCTGTATCGCCTGTAAACCTCCTAGGCGTAAAGTCTCTGCCGGAAAAACTCCGCAATTTTCCTCGCAACATTGCATTGACAGCTGCCGTTATAAAGAAAGAATCAATAAACAAATCCAAATATCTCCTACAATCTTTAAAAGTTATAATCTCTGCAAAAATGTTCTGACAATATTCGCTTCGTCGACGAAAGTAGCGCGAAACTGAAACCAATACGTTGGGAAATTCCACCACTCTGACCGAGTGACCTATATACCCAGTTTTAAGACCGAGTTGAGGTCACGTAATAAATAAGTAAAATGACTGGGTAGACAAAGCCGTAGGCTCTCAAAAGTTCAAAAGCGGTCTAGGCTTAGGTGACCAGGTTTGGCTAGATGGCCAGGTTTACCCTGAAACACCCTATTTTGGGTTTTGTTAAAAATTTATTTCTCTGTCCAATTCGGTGCAAAAAATGTGAAAATTGATTAACATTGCATTGATGTGTCATGTCAAAACAGTGCTGTTGAAGTGTTTATATCATTCTGACGTCGAGCCACTCAGAATCAAAGGCGCGTGCAACAAATTGCGTTTATGATCAAACAAGGTCAATACAGTAAGCCTACAGCGCAACCGTCGTTTTCGAATTATCGGCAAAAACAGCTTTCGCGCTGCTGGTGCGTTTGTTTGCTCTAGCTCCATCTGGCGAATGAATATGAACCAAGGCACGCGAGGTGTAGGAAAACAACCGCGGGCGAAGCGTATGGGATCACTTTCATAGAAGTATAAGCATACCATCTCTTTCTGCACTGATCCGCAGCATCGTCGCAACTGCATGTGATCGCCGATGAATGTCTGATCCAACGAAAAATAAGGCCTACCGAGTACCGACTTCGTTCGGTTGTCTTTTCTGGTCAGGTCGACTAAACTCGATTGTGGAGTGTCGATGTGACTTGAGCGCCATAAAAATCCTAGCCGATCCTGAGTTGGGGGTCCTCCCCTGGCGTAGATCGACTGTAGACCTAGTTGGCTTTTGGAAGCTGTTATTTCCCACTATTCTTTAACAGTTGGGAACTTGGCTGTGCAAACTTCCGCATAGGCCTATAACCACGAAGCACGTAACATTTCGTTTATTTTTATAGAGTATAGATCGAGATACAATCTATCGTCGTGCAATGATCGATGATCACACATTCAAGAAACTAACTAGGGTGCAATAATGATACACTGCAATTGCAGCAACGATGCGAATTTGAATCGAATTCGAGCTCAGCTGAGTGACCACAATCGCGCAGGAAATTAAGAGAATCCGCGCACCTCTAATCAGATAGTCATTCTACAAATTTTCACAGATTCCACTAAACGAACTTTTTAAAATATCTTTGTGCAATTTTAGACTTTGATTTTTGTAGGACAAAAATTACGCACTAATTATTTTTATTTAAAAATACAAATTTTTGCATAATTTTTAGAAAACATTACCGGAAACAGTGAGTGCGGAATTCTTTTTCTCGTGGTAAATAGACGTGGTGTCTTGCATGTGTTTTTAGCCTGAAAAAATGGTAAATAAACGCTCAACATCGTTATTTGTCATCCTGTATACCCCTCTGAGAGAGTCACTATTATAAGCAGATGATGTTAATATAATGATGTTATATTATTTGTGTAAGTGAACAGTAGTTTTCAGGTTAGAGATACCCATTAATAATGAATCTAGATTCGACTAATCGCCGGATCACGTAGTGAAGTCGTGTAATTTTGTGTTGCATATTTATATTAGGTAGTTACGTTTTTTATTTGTGTTATTAATTATTAAAGTTATAAGTAAAATATCAAGCTCAATTTTTGTTCCAATATTGTTATTATAATGATTTTATTTGCTGTTAAAGCACTTCAGAATTCATTGACGTATTATGATTTGTGGAAATTGGCGTAAAGTAGGTTTACTTAATAGTAGAGCAAGGGCTGTCAAATTAACGCATTAATGAACACCTTAATGCGCGTTAATAAATTAACGCGCATTAAAAATAATGCACGTTAAAAAAATTAATGCACATACTTAAATTTATGTTTATTTACTTAATTCCATAAAGCAAAAGTTCCAATATTTTATTAAACTGCAGTTATTTAACAACTGCGGTTATTTAACAATTGAATGAATTCAAATAACCAAACTGTAGTTGCTGTTTCGTCACTACTGTAAATAAATAATTATTGAAATATATAATGTATAGATCTGTGGTTGGTTATACATTTAAAGATGTGTTTTTGCCTTTATGTTCTAGAGGCGGGGCTCCCAAATGTCGCAGGGCCCAGGGTAATGTACCCCCTACTCTCCCTCTCGATGGGCCCGGGTACATTAAGAACACGTTAATTAATGCATTAAGAAATTGATGCTTCAACAGCTCTACCTAATAGAGGTTGACAATGAAGTGCATTGTCACGAAACACTGCATCGATATCAGTGGCCACGTTGACCACACTGGCAACAAATATACAATCGGATTAAGAATGGCTAGGCCTAGGGTTACGGGTCAGGGTTAGGGTAGGCTTGGAGATATGATCTAATCATATATTTGGTGCTGGTGCGGTTGATGCGGTGTTTCGCAACACCCCTCCATCTGTGTTGGTGTATGAAGTCGTGACCCTTGGAGCTAGAGTGACTTTCATTTCGTTGACACTACAGCTTTGCTTTGGTTTATTTTTGCGTTAGACATTGGATGGTTGAGGGTTGTGTCTGAAGAGACAAGAAATCTGAGCTAATGCTCATGAGATGTGCAAGAGCTTAAACAGTTCCTGTTTGCGAGTAATCTTGGTCTATCTCTATCCATTTCATTGCAATTCACTCTTTTGAAGCCAAAAATCGTCAAAAAAAATAAAAAAACTAATATTTTTAGAGTTCCAGGTCATTTGAGTTCATCGATGTTGACATTTCTAAGAAGCTCGTCGCTAGTGCTTGTTATCATAAGCAGCATGTGTGTGCATGTCTGCAACTATTTTCACGCTAGACAAGCCAACAACGGATAAATAACCACTATTTAGAATGGTACCTTTTTACGTGCAACAGCAGAATGCTTCGCGCGTCTTTGCCATCGTCTGGGCGTCTGTCTGTCCGTCTGTCTGTCACACTCGTGAGCTGTATCAAAACGGTGCAAGCTAGGATTACGAAATCTTCACTGTGGGCTGCCCCAAGGTCTCTAGTCTATCGTGACAAAATTTCGTGCCACTGGGTGCAGGGGTTCCCCTCGAACAAGGGCGTCGAAGAGGGGTGCCCCCCCTAAAAAGACGTCGTTTTGCCGTTATTGGCTCGAATAATGTGAAAACGGTTGTAGATAGGTACATACATGCTGCTTATCATAACAAGCACTGGTGACAGGCTTTTTAAATTTATCAACATCGATGACCTTGAAC
>Ga0209454_1004272_pt1 | contig 10597 bp, 4 predicted proteins | sample WorMetHERISLAND1_2_FD_187400 | JGI IMG/M metagenome (GOLD analysis project Ga0209454, IMG submission 187400) | Marine gutless worms symbiont microbial communities from Max Planck institute for Marine Microbiology, Germany - Olavius geniculatus... | ecosystem: Host-associated > Annelida >...
GGAGGGGAAAGTGGGGAAACGAAGGGGAATAGGTCGAGCTCTCCCCCATCCAGTTCGCACTTCTAGCTATGCCACTGGGTGAGCTCCAAACATCACTGTTTGTGCTGAAAGGAGGCAGCAGACGCCCTCTACTGGTGTGTGTTTGAATTGATAAAACAAGACAGTACAGTTTGTATGTGCAGCGTCTAGTGTGATCAGTGATGTATGAATTGAACGAAGAGCAGTTTACATGTGCATATTAATACTTGAGTGTTATTGCTTCACTTATTCTATTCAGATAATTGCTCAGAAATTCATGTATAGTCTCATTATTTCCGCAGCCAGAATAGAACGAATTAATGCTGCTGGTTAATTATGTAGGAGGCCACGGGAATCGCCCTCTCCTAACCGGTGGATATAGCACACAACCCCCCCCCCCCAATCCTCGGGACAAGACGAGCACACGTTTAAACTGCATTGATTTTGGTCAGTTGATTCTCAGGAAAATAAATAAGCTACAATTGTTGCCACCAGATCTCATATTTTAAAAATTTAATGCACCAAATTCGATTTCGGCTGGGGCTCCGTCTCATACCCCGCTGGGGGATTTCACAGCACTCCCCTAGACTCCTTAGCTGGGTTTTAGGAGTTCTAGTTTAAAGGGGAGGGGATGAAAAAGAGGAAAAGCGAAGGGAGGGTGAAGCAAGGGGGAGGGGTCAAAACCCCCAATTCACATTTCTGGCTATTCCACTAGTAGACACAGCCACTATCATTGAACACAGAATGTAATCATGAAGGTGTGATAATGGATTTTATTTTGCAGATGTAAATGACGTAAACTTCTTTCCCAGCCACAAGGCCCATGGGTCGACGCTTCCTTAGCCCTCAGCCAGACGCCAGCTTACACCGCGAGACCACGAACATGGAGCTACTGCAACAGTATTCTGCATTAATTCCTCTGCACGTTGTCACTGCGCAGCTGACGCCTCCGTGGATAGTAATTTGCCTTATACACAGTGGGCCATAAAAAAACGTCGCACTTTGCTTTTGTCCATATCTTCACTATTTATTGACCGATTTTAATTTTTTTTTCACGCGCACACTCTGCGGAAAATTCGCAATAGCGTGATTATTATATATCCCACCACACAGTAAATGTGTTTCTACACTTCCTTGTGAAATATAAATATAAGCAAAAACTAACGATAACAACAAATAAAAAAATGCTTCAGACCAACATTGTGATGAATGATTTGTATGACACTAAACAGTGCTATACCCACACAGTTTAGTAGTGTCATACTAATCACTGCAATGTTGGTCTGAAGTGTTTTTTCTCAATTATACCAAAATGTTTGTTTGTTATTATCGTTATGTATGCATATTTCATTGATATTTCACAAGGTAGTGTAGAGACGCATTCACGGTGTGTTAGGTTATGTAATAATCACGTTGTTGCAAATTGTCTGCAGAGTGTGCCAGTGAAAGAATTTTGACGATCGGTCATTAATTGGCGTAGCTATAAACAAAAGTAAAGTTACACGATTTTTATAGCCCACCCTGTAGTTTCCCATTGCTTCTTCCCACACGTACATCAGCAAGCGCAGTATGATGAGTGCTGATGCTGCCGTTGTCTGTCCGTTGCCTCTATATATAGGCCTATACACCTTCTAGGCCTCAATGCCTGCCTGCGTCTGCTCGGCTGCTGCTAATGGATGGGTGCAGCGCCGACTCGGAACGCAGTTACATTTTTTGGCATCAAAAATCGCACGGAACTTTCATCAATTGTAACGATTAGCAAAGTAGGCTATCTGTCCTACGTATGGTAGGACCTTTAAGTGACCGTTATTTGCCAGATGGCGCCACGAAGCACTACACGCTGCGCTAAGCACTATGTTGATGGCCGGCCAGCAACTCAACCCCCCATCTTCAGGCTGCCCGAGGGGAGAGCAACGTGGGGCCCAAGAACTCAAACGCCGCGGTCGGGGTCGGCGACCGTGCAACACAGAAGGCGCCAGAGGGGTAGGACAGACACAAAACAAACAGACAGACAAAAAAACTTTACAGTAAGATTCTACAGTAGACCCCTACATAAAGACGTACGCTACGCTAAAATTAAACGCTTGGTCAGCTTACTTGCAGAGCAGGTGGAATACGTGGAAAATCAATGATAAAGCTAAAACTAAACAGAGAAGAAGGAAACTATACGAGATCAGAGACCTCAAACCTCCGCGGCGAACAGTGCTGCTACCTAGTTTGCAAACGCGTCGGACCCGGCTACAAAACGACGTGGCAGAGCGAAAGATGAGGGTAAAGAGAAGATGTTTGCATACTTTTCTGACGTGAATATTATTATCTTATGTCTGATCTTCATGCATTAAAACCAAAAAAGCTCCTTGAAACCGTTGAAACCGATAAATTTCTAGCCAGAAAATTAGGATTTTCCAGTTGACATTGTTGTCGATCACAGGCATTGAGTAGCACACACTCCACACAGTCTGAGACGAATACATGTCATGTAGTCTAAATGAGTTACAATTAAGGCGCTCGCGTACAGAAGGACGTAACTGAACTGAACTGAACTGAACTGACACGGTCTAGTTTCTGACGAACTGGCCAATGGGCAAGCAGGGCGAGCTTATTGGTCATTGGTTGACGCGTACGTGAACGTAGTCACGTAGTCACCGACGCTGTTAGACGATGCCTACTGTAATTCCCTACTGCTCGCTCATTGGTCAATTCGTCAAAAACTAAAACATGTCAGTTCAGTTCAGTTCAGTTACGTCGCTCTGTGTTCGCGACGGAAACATCACTGCGGATTCAGCAGCTGATCGTGCCTGCTTGGCCGATGATGCGGCTGCGAGGCTGCGGCGCCTACTCCTGGAAGCGCGGATGCCAATCTAATGTTAACCGACCAACAGCTCAGGGACGCCACAGGCTCTCAGCCCGGCGCTACGGGAAACTCAGCTCAGGCCAAACTCCGCCGGACGGACTGTGTACATGTATCTTACCTAGACTCCTACCTAGCCGGCCGGTCTTTCTACTAGCACGCGTTGGCTATCTGCATATCGGTAGATGTTATTCTGAACGGTTTTGATAAGAATTATCGAAAAAAAGATTCGTTTGGAGTGAGAGGCAGCGTATTCGCGTAGTACGTCGAGTTTTGTTCGTCTAGGGACGAACATTGCAGGTGAAGTTTTAGCAGTTGCTTCGGTTATTTCTTTTTCTGCTAGAACTTCACGCCGCTGCAATAGCATTGCGATGATACACTGTAGGTGCATAGATCAGTCTGCACACTCTGCACAGTTTGTAGCCTACAGTCTGTATAGCACAGTTTGTGGGCCTAGGCCTGTTTCAGAAATCTAGCTTGTACGGGGTCGTGCGACTACGATTGCAACCTAAAAATATTGTATTGCACTGATTTCAACGTGCTATCAATTTTTGTTCTTGTGACGAAAATAATGGTGCAACCTTTCTGTTAGCACGCGACGTAGGACTACGTGGTGCAAATTAGCGCGCTATTGCTAATTTGCCATCGGTTGCTCGCAAGTTGTTTGTCTCTCTGTCTGTCCGTCTGTCTGTCCGTTTGTTACTAAGTAGCTTATAGGTTCTTTGATTCTCGGAGCAAGACATCAACGACCATGCACCCTCTTGGGGGAATAACCCCAAACGTGCGACCGGATTAGGAGCGGGGTGGCTTTTTTCAGAAGAATGGCGTCACCATACGGTCGTAGTCTTTCTGATACATGTGCTGCTGTGATTTGCTGTGATTTAGCAGTTGAAAGATGGCGCTATACAAAGCGAAGAAAGCCGGACAGACTCTTGCCGCTCAGAAGAAACAGGAAGAGGTAGGCCTAGGTCTACGGTATGCTAACGAAAATTTACTTCGGTAGACGGTCTACCTACAGGCCCGTCGAGAGGGTGGGGTAGGGGTAAGCTACCCCGGGCCCCGCCGACGTTTGGGGGCCCCGTCGTCGGCCAGAAATATAAAGTATGCCAGAATGTTCCATTTTGGAAAGAAAAATTCACTAATTTTCTCCCCAGAGGGGCCTCAAGAAAATGTTTGGGGGCCCCGCGAGAATGTTTCCCCGGGCCCCGTTGTGGCTCTCGACGGGCCTGTCTACCTAAGTAAATTTTCGTTTAGCATTATGGTCCTGTATAGATAGCAAAATGCATGCAAAGTTATTTGCTTTATCTTTAGAGATTGTAGACCTTAGCAGTTAGGAGTCATGCAGGCTTGCGTTTAGAAGCGCTTCACATTCTCGGGAATTGGCAGCTGATTGGCATAAGTTAATGGTACCGCAGCACACGATGCGGTCATCCACTGCCTGCGCTTGCAAATATTTTTGACACGTGGTGCAGTCACTGAACATTACTACCGTATAACCACCACGGTCCGTCACTGTAGGCCTTCACGTTGCGTATCACACAACCGTAAAAGCTACTACTCGTTTTAATTTTCGACCAGGGTAGGAGGCTGAGTTGACCTGAGCACGCAGCGGCGTTGTAGCTACAGTGATGCGTTTCGGTGTATAAATGCTACTAGCGATGTTTGTGAACCCAAGTTTACCAATTTTTCTGCATTCAACGTGGAATTGATCGTAGTTGTAAACGCCGCTTTCTGTTTATCGATGTCCCTATCAATTCTAGATTTAGACCCGCGTTGCAGCATGCTAACATACCACAGCCACAATTAACCACGTCTAGGTCTTCAGTTTGCTCTCTATTTCGTAAGAGCTAATTTTTTCCTACTGAGGGTAGGAAGCTAAGTTGGCCTGAGCGCGCATTATTTCAGCTAGTATAGCTTTTCGGCCGACATTTGGACTCGCGGTGCCGCATGCCGACATACCACTACCACCACCTCATAGGGTCACGCTATATAGGCCTCCTCACGGTCGTATCTTTATAAAATATACTCGTTTTTTATTTCGCTGAGGGTAGGAGGCTGAGTTGACCTGTGCACGTTGATGCTGTAATTAATAGCGGTGTAATTTGTGTTAGAAATACGACGCGTTCGAGAACATCGGGACACCGGAGCGACTGGTGACGTGGATGAATGCGGTACTTGGCAAGGATCATCAGCCATGTGTACGTATAGGTGTCATTGTATTTTCGAAGTTTGTGAAAATTGTGGCTTACGATTGCTGTCAGCGACCATTATTGTCAAACGGCGTGTCCGTGGCTGTCTGCATGCGTTTCTGCATCTGTCCAGGACAGTCATCGCTAGCAGTTGACCGCAGCTGATGTGGTAGTCGCAAGCCACGTCGCTTACCGGCTTGTCAAGTAATTAACTAACTATAGGTTACGTTGAGTACTGTTGGCTTTAATAATGACTGAAACAACTGACAGTGGTACTACCGTTAAAACGACTCCCTTCTGCGGTTTTTAAAAATAAATTTTTGTTTTGCGCCTATAGGCCTACTATCAATATTTTTGTCTTTCTGTTTCTGTGCATCAAAAGCATTTTCAGACACCTACACACTACTCTTACTGCCCTTGATAGGTCAGGTTTTTTCAGATCTTGGGACATATCTGATAATATCGATAAATTAGCTGGTTGGTATTGCTGTTGATGCTAAAAAATTATAACTAAACGCATTTTTCAGTTTTCGTGTTCATTTTTTATCTGACTAGTTGTTTTGTTTTGGCAATAAAAATACTGAGATATAGCTTAACTTCAGACAAAAAAACAAAAACGGTTAATTTTTACGTTGTGCACTATATAAATTCATGTTTTACTTACTTATTTATTTACTTGCTTATTTACTTACATAAAAACAAATAGTAGACAGTTTTAAAGTCTTTTTCTGAAACCCTTTCGACTGATGTATAAAATGCCTTGAGGTATCGAGCAAAATGCGACTATTGGTGGAGGGGGTCATCAGAAAGCGAGGCTGCCGAAAAAAACTTAGGCATATGGTTAAGCGTTTTTAGTTATTTTGCCGTCGTAATAAATCTTGCCTATTCGTCTTTCCATCTGTCTCTCAGTCTATCCGTCTGTCGCGTACCTTGGTTGCTTGAAAACAAACAAAACAGTAGAACAAGAAAAGCCCAGTTAACGCAAAGGTGAACGCGCAACAGCTGTGCATGTTTGAAAGCCCAGTAAAACATAATCAGTCGCCAAAGGGCGCCAGACGACCGGCGGCTAATTATCTATAGTATTTTACTCGTACTCGCCAGAGGCCATGACCTGTCTCGCTCTGCCAACGCTGTATCGGCTGGAAATCGCAAATTTTTCATACCCCTTTCATTTAGTTCCTTCGTTTGGGGTGACCCTTTTCGAATTTATGGAAAAGCTTTTACGGTGTTTACACGATCCAGCAAACGTCCAGCTGGCTCCTCCATTATAACATATAGCAGCAAACGTCAAGCAAACTTTCAGCAGACGTCCAGTAATTAGCACGTGCATTTTGATTAATTTGCTGGAAGTTTGCTGGATCTTGTAAACGGGGTACTACGGTTTCTGAAACTAGAGTCTTCCAGGCAGCCGACGGTGAAGATTTAGTGATCCTAGCTTGCATCATTTTTCACTGATCCACCCGTGTGACGGACAGATGGACGGATGGACAGGCAGAATTGCGATGGCTAAGACGCGCTACAGTAGTAGCTGCTGTTGCGCGTAAAAACCAGATTATTGGCGTGAACGTTGCCGAAGACCCGAGTCATCGATGTGTCACTTTTTGCCTCAGAAGGTCAAAGGTCAAAACTACAGTTAGGCTTCGCGTTGTGCATCTGTATAGGCGGACGGCGGCATAATATGCTGGACTGGGCCGACGAATTTTTCCAGTTTTTTTTTTATTTTTCCGTGCTCACCTTCTGCTTTCATCAGATGGAGTGAAAGTCGAGATAAAACTGGCTTCAGGGTATACGCCTATCGTATAGGCCATAGTATCCTGCATGAAAAGTACTGCCGTGTACATGATGAACTGCGTGTTTATTGCAGCCCGCCTCTCAATGGAGGAAGATGCAGTTCTGGCTTCGAGACGGCGTCGTATTATGCAAGTACGTATCCAGGCCAACATTGCTCAGAATAGTAGGCCCTGTAGATGCTATTTGTCAGATCTGTTTGTTTAAAACACTCCATGGTGCAATCTCACTCCATCAACATCAGCGGTCCGCTCCAGTGGCGTAGCCAGAAATTTCAATTGGGGGGCCTCGTCTCCCTTCCCTTTCTCTTCCTTTCTTTCCCCCTTCGTCCCTGCTCTTTCTTTTTTATCCCCATTTTACCCTTTCCCTTCCCTCTTCTGTCCTCCCTCCTTTCTTTTCTCTTGGAAGTACGACCACCAAAAATCCAGCTATGGTGTCTGGGGGAGCGCTGTGAGTTCCCCCAGCGAGGTCTGAAGCGGAGCCCCAGCCGAAATCGAATTTGGTGCATTTTAGCTTTAAAAGATGATATCTGTTGGCAACAATTTTAATTATTTTTTCGAAAATAAACTGACCAAATTGGCAAATTGCGTGCACTTTAAACGTATATTTATGTTTTACGTATATTTATGTTTTATGCGCCATGATTCTTTCTGAGACTTTGGCGCTTTATAAATCATTTACTTACTTGCTTACTTACTTACGTGGAGGATTGTGGGAAGGCAGGGCCCCCTGCCCCCCCTTCTTGTCTACGTTACTGGTCCGCTACTCCACTGATCTGGGTGGTTTGGCCACACTGTGGGCTATGGTCCACGAAGTTTCTCGGCTGCTGGGCCATCGGCGTGGAACAGCGTGCCGTCGGGGCTCAAGAACACGTCATTGGCAGTTGGGCAGTTCACACATCGGTAGGGCATTGTATCCAATCACGTTCTCCGGAGAAAAGTTAATATCGTATCGCAAATTGCCTGTCGTTGTATCTACTTCATAAGCTTTGCGAGATGACTTTAATCGACAGTTTAACAATAATTTAAATGTTACTAGTCGTTACAAATTGTCAACGTACATTTAATCGCATGATGAATTTCCACAATTCTACTTATTTATTGTAGGCTAGTGAACAAGTTACGTGAGCCGGGGGGTCTGTCGGCAGTCAAGTACCAGGGCAACGCGCACGTGCCTCTGGTTGCTATGGACAACATTGACGCGTTCAACAAGGCCGCCGTGGAGTACGGTCTGCCGGACTCATTCGCCTTCCCTAGCAACGACCTCTACGAAGCACACAAAGGCACCTTCTACAAGGTCATCCGGTGCTTAGATCAACTCGGCGTCGAGGTACGAACAACTCATTCTTGCGTCTTTGCTGCGTCACAGCGTCAGTTTTGGAAACGATTTTTCACATCTTTTCTGGTTCTTCCATTCATTTTCTCCTGTCTTCCTCTCTTTTTTTTTAATTCTTTTTTACTGTCTTCATATTTTTCAGAAGTTCATGTTTTTGGGGACTCTAGGGGCAAAAATGACTTTTTCAAACATGCATTACATCTTATTTGTCGGAAATCTGCAGCTTTATACAATTATATGCGCCCTGATTCTTTCTGAGACTTTGGCGCTTTATAAATCATTTACTTACTTACTTACTTACTTACTCATATCGGAAAATTAAAGGGAATTAGTTCCTTCGCAACTGATTTAGCTGTCTCTGGTCCCTATGCAAAATCCTCTTTTTTTTCTTCTGTAAGAAAATTGCAATTTTCCGGCACTCCTGTCCTCCCAACTTTTTAGAGCCATCACCCGGCTGCAGTGGGCGTTTCCGGATGGCCGCTCGACATGTTGTCACAAGGCCTCGTAACGTTGTTGCTTGCTGTTTGTTCAGGCAAACAGTCGAGGGTTTTCGCCGGCTTACGAGCACGTGGACCTACCGCAGCCAAACGACCTTCACACATAGATACAGAGACAGAGAACTTGCTATGATGTGTCAGCAGCAATCTACAATCTCAGCAGCCGCCAAGCATCTTCTATGATCAGCTGATACATTGACTGAATAATTGTATACGCAACAGGCGGCGCAGCTAAATGCAGTGTTTTATCCACACATTTCTTGTGGGTGGGGGATTCCACCATCAACTGAAGTCTTTCCTAAAAAAACAATGTCGAGGAAATTTTTTAGAAACGTTATAAGTAGGCCTAAGCAAGTAAACAGCTTATTAATTAGTAATTATTAGGCCTATTACAGTATTTATCGTTGTTGCTTAGGCCTAAATAAAACAGTAGTGACGTGGACAAGAGATCGTCTAGAAGTCAAGAGAGGCCAACTCGAGTTCTAAAAAATGAAATAGATGGAAAACCTTCGAGCGGTTGGGGTTCCGCCCAAATCTCGCTGACGGATCTTATAGCGCTCCCCAGAAATGAATTCCTAGCTGGTAGCGAGCAGATTCGCTGCTAATTAAACAGTCTTCATTTCCAGTCTGATGATAAAGCACTGCTGTAAATGGAACATTTATAGCAGTAAGCTTACACAGGCAAGCTTGCGGACATGTTGTGTACAGAAAATAATTATTATTTTCATTTTAAGCGAGGGGTCAGCCCGTCTCGGGGTGAAATCGCCAGCTGTTTGTGCACCTCAGTAGTAACTTTTGTCAATAGTCAGTGTTTCCTTTTTGACTCGCCAGGTGGCGACTCCATTTGTTCATATCGACGTCGTAGTATTTTGTGGTAAAGTGTGTGTGTTTTTGTTTCACGACGGTACAACGTCTGCCAGTCAGTGCGAGTACGAATCGCCACAAGTGAACTAAAATGGCAGTCCAGTTGCGTTGAGTGGACTGTAATAACTAATACCCCGTCTATACGATCAAGCAAACTTCGAGCAAACATCGAGCAATTAGAGCACATGTCGTGCACGTGTATTCTGAATGCATTTGCTGGATGTTTGTTCGATGATTGCTCGATGTTTGCTTGATCGTGTAAACGGGGTATAAGCGAACGAACTGACAGTCTAGTTTATTCTATTTCATGTCTGTCGCTCTGTACACGCCTTAAGGCTGTACGCGCACGTGAAACAGAACAGAATAATGCATTCTGCAAAAGCAGAACAAAAATAATACAGAAATAAGTTAAGACGAAATTGCTTTAAGTTTTTGTTTTTAGACTCGACCGTACTTAAGTAATGGTCGAATTTATGGTATGGTTGTCGTCCGTTTGTCCGTCTGTCCTTCGTAGTCGTATGTAATCGATGTACCCTGACTAACGGGTAGTTCGTAGGAAAAACTTTTTACACGAATAATTAGTTATGTGTCATAAACCTACGCATACAAAATTCTAAGGATCTACTGCAAAGGAAACCATTTCAAATTCGGGTTTGAATGGAGGGGGTAGAGAAAAATGTTTGTTTCAACGGAAAACTGGCCATATCTCGGAAGCGGTGAGAGATACGGCCGAGGTTGCAATCAATCACTAATAGAAAGTGCTGTATGCTCTGTCAGATGAGATGGAAATCATTGATTTTAATGACCTTAAAGATCACTGACAACCAGTACGGTCAGCTGTTCCAGCGACAGTTGGGCTTTTTGAATTTCTACCAAAAGTAGGCATTATTATATCCGCTAAACCGAAGCGACAAAGGAAATTAACGTTTTGGATCCCGGTAGATTCTTTCATCTTGTTTACTTTAAAACAATTAATAAGAATGGATTTCGATGACAATGCTGTTTTTAGGCTGGGTTGAGCAATGAGCACGACCAAAGAAGATGTGATTTGGCTC
>Ga0209454_1004273_pt1 | contig 10597 bp, 6 predicted proteins | sample WorMetHERISLAND1_2_FD_187400 | JGI IMG/M metagenome (GOLD analysis project Ga0209454, IMG submission 187400) | Marine gutless worms symbiont microbial communities from Max Planck institute for Marine Microbiology, Germany - Olavius geniculatus... | ecosystem: Host-associated > Annelida >...
GGTATAGGCTGCTACTTGCAAGGGTCTGGGCTTAATAACTGCTACTGCATGTTGACCACTAAACAGTCACACAATTGCTTCTTCTCATTTTGCCACAAACTGTTAAACATTAAATTACAATCAATTGCAGTTTATCGCCCTTGTATTAATAGATATTGAATTATCGGCATTCAATGAGGGGGGGGCGAAAAATTTAGACACAAAGGTGTGGTGGATTTATCTGGGTCAGGTGTCAGGTAACGCTGTGTGATCCCATATGGCAGGTAATGCTCTATATCTCTGCAGTGGGTTTTCCATAGAGAGCTGTAGTCCTACTGTTCAAACAGTAATTAATTGATTACCGGTAATCACTTTTTCAATTTTGCTTTTGTTGGCAAAAGGTAACAAACCGTTAAAACTGCAGAATTCATCTACTTTTTTGTCTTGACTACAAAGATCAAAAGTAATTGATTAAAAAATTATATTCGGTTGTTGCCTTAGTTGAAACGTTTAACAATTTACATTGCAGGTGTGCATGATTTTTTCATCGACACACGGCTGTACTACAGCGTGGCTACGGACATCTGGGCAGGCAAGCCACTGAAGAGTTTCACGCGCAGAGAACTGGAGACGTATAGACAGGTCTGACTCAATATTTCAGTGGATGCTTGCAAAAACCTGGTTTTTAAAAAGCCTAACTCGGTGGTTTTGGGGTTTTACCAGGTTTCGGTTTTTACATTAAAGGGCAATTCCATGAAAAAGTGGACATGACTGTCAAAATCTAAGTAGTGTAATTAATCTATTAACCAGATGTTATTAACTGTTTTCTGCAGATGTAACATGGTTGCAGAGTGTAACATCCGTCACAAATACCGTAACATCCGTCATGTTAAAACTATCAACAGTTACTAGCAAAATCAGCAAGGCGCTCAACACTGGTACTTCGGTTTATATTCACAGTACAATTGCCTCTCAAGAAAAGTAGCAGTGTTTAAAAAATTCAACATCGCTTCACAGACTTTTGACAAAATAAGTCGGTGAAATTGAATATCCACTGCAGGTAACATCCGTCACGCAACAGGTTTTGAAACACTGAGATGAAAGCATGGAACCAATTTGCACTTTGCACATTTCATCTACTTAGGTGTAATAAGCTATATGACACTTTAACAGACCACGGTCAACATTCACAGATTGTTTTCAAGTGAAGTATGTCAAGGAAAAGAACTGTGCACGTAACATCTGTCACAATGGAATTGCCCTAAACTGTCTATTATAAAAAGGCTCAATTTTTACGCGCAACAGCAGCTACTGTTGTAGCGTGTATTAGCCATCGCAGTTCTGTCCGTCCGTTCGTCTGTCCATCCGTCAGACGAGTGGATCAGTCAAAAACGGTGCAAGCTAGGATCACCAAGTCTTTACCGTTGGCTGCCTGGAAGACTCTAGTTTCAGGATCTGTAACGCCTTTCCATAAATTCGAGAGAGGTCACCGCCAGTGAGGGTGCTAAATGAGAGGGGGTGGGTGGGAAAAATTTGCAATTTTTAGCCAATAAGCTGTATCACAGAAACGATGCAAAATAGGACTTTGGTTACTATTAATCACTAATAGGAAGTCCTACATTGGCTTCTGATTAGCACCAAAAGCAATGACCTTGAATGTCAAAATAAAGGTTTTTATGGATGTTTTGGCAATTTGTGGCTGCAGCACACATTTCAAGAGCGAATTGCGCCGAAATTACTAGAGATAGACTGGGACAGCCTGCGCATGAAACTTTCAGCATTACCGGGGTAAACATTGTTTTCACTAGTTTAAATTTCGCCCCCTGCGTTCAAGGAATTCTTCGTCAAACTTGGACACTCTTTCAAAATACTCGCTTTCAGCCACTCGAACGGCAGCAGCCACATTAGACGGTGGCACCGTCTGGCGTATATGAATGCATTGTACCGAATGTCAGTTGCTGGCATTGGTGAGCTTATAGATTTTGTTCACAGTTGGCCTTCAAACATGCATTGCTGTCGCGAGTTCGCCTTTGCGTTAGCTAGGCTTTCTTGTGGGATTTGCACTGCTTTTCAGGTGGCTGATTCATATGAGTCTCTGTTTGCTCCACAGACCTATAAATAAGTAGACTGTTTACTCACCATTCGCCTAATGCAACGAGTTGAAGCCACTTGAAGTCCGTTTCATTAAATATTCATCGTGCATATTTCAGTCGGTATGATCCACTGACTTATAGCTTATAGTAAATCGGAGATCAAATTTGATTTGATTGACGATGGAAAAACCGGACCTAAGACTGTAGTTGAGTTGTTATTGGCTGGGGTTAGATTGTTCACCTGTATGATCTCATATGGCAGGTGATGCTCTGTGTGTTATCAGATGCCGGTCTGCATGGCTGGGTTAGATTGTTCACTTTATGATTTTTTTGCCAAATTTGGTGGGCCAGTTTGCAAAATTTATAAGTAAATTGAGCTCTAAGCTGTTTGCAAACGTTCTCTGGCATTGTGCTGAGTTATGCTAGCAACATACAAAGAAAATTATCAATATTTTTGTTCTTTTTAGAAGTGCATTTTGTCAAGTCACATTGTGTTTATTTACGATTGTACCACATTGTGATAGCTGTAGTATCGCCTAAAGTTTTAGGCAGTTCAGTTTGATTGTTTCTGTGATATTGTTGGTCTAATTTTACCTCATCAGGTCAACGGTTGTACTAATCATCAGTTATTTCTCAACTTATGCAAAGTTACTTGCAAAAATCAAAATTCTGAGACAAAGGGCAAATTTCGTGACTGGGCTCGAAATTTTGTGGCCCGCGGAAAACTTTGAGAGATGGTATCATATGGCAGATGGTGCTCTGTAGATGCCGGGTGACATGCTGAGGTCAGCTCCAGTTTTGCTTTCCATTCCACTTCCACTGGCGCCGTACCTTGTCTTTCCAGTTGCGTGAGTTTTTATCATTATTGTGTTTTTTGGCGTAAAAAATAATTTTTGTGCTTTTATTTGCCATGAGTCGCTATCACCACTGCATCGCTATAGTGTTTGTTGGTTTTTCAAAAATATATCTGCAGTTTTTAGTTTGTTCTTAGAGGTTTGTTGGTTAAAAACTAGTCTGTTACACTGCAGAATCTTTACTTTAGTTCTCGTGACTACTATTCACATTCAGTGTGCATGTCAACATATTGTCTTTATGAGTTGTTGTGTTATATTATCTGTCATGTCATGATAAAGCGGGTGGCCAGAAGTGTGTAATAATGCAATGACGATGCCAGAAAGTCGTGAAGTGCACCACAAGTAAAATAAGTAAAATGTTGAACTTGAGCGCATCTCTAGCTGATTTATATCTATGGTCATGTAGTTTTATCTATGTAAAATGCGTTGTATCATTCATGGCGTCATTTTAATCAAAAATTTTGACAAACGAAGCGATTGAAGTGTGGTCGATATGGCAGTCAAAGAATTGACAAGAGAGCAAAAGAAAATTATTGTAAAAATCAGTAATAGTAATTATAACCAAGAATTCATTTCAAATACATTAAACGTAAGACAGGCTTGCATATGGAAGTTTTTGAAGTGATTGAAATGTTGACAAAGCATAGAAAAGTGGCTTCAAACTGGCAGACCACCGAATCCGAATGAAGGAGCGATTAGAGAATAATTCGCCATGTTGAAGTGGGCAGAAAAAAGACATCGGCTGAAATTATAAATTATGTATATTATATACTGGTTCGACAATTATCATCACGTACGGTACGACATCGTTTGCATTCCTGTGGTTTTACTAGATGGAAAATTTGGAAGCAAACTGTAATGAGCAGGGTGAATTAACCTCACCATATGTTTTGGTGTAGACAGAAGCTGACCTGGAAGGCAAATAACTGGAAACCAGTTGAATTTATAGACGAAACTCTGATAGTAATAGGACAGGATAGAAAAGTCAAAGCTACTTATGGAGAAGGCTACATGAAGTATGGAATCTCGAATGTTTTGAGAGGCAGCAACAGTCAAAATATATCACTATCTTCTGTAGCTGTATTTGATACGAAAGAGTGGATACTTTTATACCAGTTGGCAGAAATATTGACTGCTGTAACTATATGAATGCACTCGATGCAAATTTGTGGCCAGGTGTGTGTAAACATTTTGCTGGAAAGCACTTCTTTTAGCAGGATGATAGTCCCTGTACATCTCTTAGTATTTACTCATCTGTGGAAAATAGAAAATCACATTTTGGGTTTTACGTGGTCAGCAGAATCATTGGGCAACATTATTGAAAATGTGTGGAAAGTCATAAAATCTCATGTGCAGAAGGAATTGTCAGCTATTAACTCTCGACAGAATCTTATCAAGTCTACTCTAACAACCTGAAGCAAAGTTTATTAAACCTCCATTCGTCAGCTCTACGCATCCATTCCACGACGATTTCGTTCTTTTATTGCGCACAAAGGACTTATATCAAAATTCTGAAACGTTAGATAAGCGCTTTTGTTGAAATAATGTTGTTTACGATATTCAAATTTACCTGGCAAAAAATGAATCGAGCGTTCGTGCCGCCACCTTTATGACACACTTTTGGCCACACTCTGTATATGGTACAAGGTTTTTTCTCTCTGTAATCTGATATCTGTTACGTTTATATTGTGGATAGACGGTACATCTTGCCGGAAAACTGATTTGAATAAGCAAATAGGGTTGCCCAACCCAGTGGCGTAATTACTGACCCTGCAGTCCCTGCAATGTGGGGAGACCATGGATCAAGGAGGCTCAAAATTACGGTGTTTATTTTTAAATCACGGTGTTACGTTTTTGCTTTTGTGGCTTAGATTGCACTTGCTCAATAATGCATACAGTTTGATAAAATTTATATTAAAGCAAGATGAACAACGATATACAGTGAATGGCTATTGTCTAGGGAATGGAACTAAAACATAAAAGCGCAGCAGCAAACAAAAACATAACATGCGACTGTCCTGTAACTGGTCGGTGATGCGAAGTGGAAGCCGGAGGATGGCGGACGGAAGACGAAAGACGACGACGAACGGAAGGCGGTAGTCGGGCGGCTGCCGTTGAACCCGCTTGCCACGTGCTGGAAGACGGAAGTCGGACGATGATAGTCGGACGGCTGATGAGGAACCGCTTGCCACGTGCTGCGTCGACGGGGTCACGCGCCAACTGACTCGCAGACGTGTGTCGTGTAGTCGTAGTCGTACAGGAAAGCGTTCCTTCAGAAGTCGTTCGTAACCTTAGGTTCATTCATACCACGTACAACGTAGTTCGTCGTTTCACGTGTTCGTCTTGTATCAAACGTTGACTACCCGCTAACGTATACACAGAGCACGACATATTGACTGTTCGAGTGCTCAAGCAGGTAATGACGTTCAGCTGTCGTCTCTTCGCCAAGAACAGTTCTCGCACATGCACAGTAACGTCAATCAGCACGTGCTGTTCTGGTCACGTCTGCAGAGTGCAACTGGGCCGACAGACGACTGTCACAGCAGGCAGGAAAAGCGGACCATCGTATAGACCAGATGCCGCCATCGAATGTTCACGTTTGACAAAATGCAAGCGCGCATGCATAACTGAAAGAAACAGGGGCGGTCCTAACATACGAAATTTGGTGTCACTTGGGGCACAAAAATGCTGTGAATTACGTTTTCGGCCAGGGCTTTGCCTCAAACCCCACTAAGGGAGTTTACAGCACCACCCTAGACCTTTCAGCTGCATTGAGAGGGCTTACTTGTAAGGGAAAGAAGCATAGGGGAAAAAGAAAGGGACAGAAGAAAAGGGGAAATGGACAAAAGGAGAGGACAGAAGGATAGGGAGCGTGAAGGGAGGGGGGCTTCGAGTGATTTGCTTGCAGGAGAGGGGGGCGGAATTTGGAGTTACACCACTGCCCCAACCGCTATCTTGTGGTATTAATTTGTAGTCATTTCTGGAGTTTTTAGTCTGTGACCTTCATGCTATGGACAACCATGAACCTAAATGGTTAGTTTGTTTATTAATTTGTTAATTATTAATTAATGTATTGTCTTTAGTTACATGTACCCGAGGCAATTGCTTTGTCGTCATTTCTGGACCGTGGATCAGTGTCTGGAGTTTGCACTGAATGACCTCCATCAGGCCCGCTTTCCACATTACAGCAAGATACTGACTTACATGAGCGTCCACACGCCCAGTATACGTGACCCAGGCAAACGACAACTTTTTACTGACATATTGACCCAGGTACTGTACAGTATGATGTCTGAGTGTCTGTCTGTCTAGCATTACTGGCGAACGATACTCTTTACTGATATACTGATGTGGGTAACTACAACAAGAAGCCCAGCTGTTGCTAGGATAGCCGACCGTACTGGTTGTCAGTGACCTTCAAGGTCATCCAAGTTTGATGATTTTCATGTCATTTAAAGCCAATATGCGACTTCCTATCAGTGATCAATAACAACCTAGGCCCTATCTCGCACCGTTTAGCCACAATACATTTATGATGGATGGACAGACGAACAGATGCATGACAACCGTGACAGCAGCTTGACCGTTACTTAAGTACGGTCGGCAAAAAAACGTTTAAGGGTTTAAAAGTTAAATGAAAGTCTTGGAACTTGCATCTGAACTTCGTAGAATGTCCTGAAATATTAAAATGCTGAAAGTGCTGGATAATTGTTGATTTTAGTGGTGCTTTGAAATAACATGTAGCACTAGCATAGCATCTTACTGTCTGAAATACAATGATGAGATAAATGTCAGAATATATGGCATTTGATATGTCTTACGAGGAACTTTTCAAGGAACTTTGTGCATTTTATTATGCTCTGTAAGTACAGTAAGTAGCTGCTGTTTGTCTTTATATTTAATAATTGGCAGGTATGAGAAGCTCCTGGAAAATGTTTTGACAGTCCTGGAAAGTATTGGATAAGTCCTGCAATTTACTCGGAGTATGTGTCCGGGTTTCCGTTTATAGCCCATTGAAGCTTCACTCGTATGAGTGGAACGTTTACGGTGACTTGTACAAGCACATAACTCAACGCATGTCGGCCATATTGAATAAAATCGAATCGATGAAATGATTTGCCATTAAAACAACAATATTCCACTGCAAAGTTACTATTTTTACAAACCGCACATTTCTAACGATGAATCATTTAACGTTCTGACGTCAAGTATGTGCCACAGTTTTTATAAATTACATTAATGCTATTTACGAGTAGTTTACTTTCTACAAGTTGGATAAAAACACAACCTGCACAGAAACTACTCATATGAGTGAAATTTACCAGTAACCCATACTCGTATATATGTGAATGGCTGCCATTGAAATATGAGCAAACTCTTGTTTGCCGGAACTCGTATACAGGAACCCGTACAGTGCCGGACTCGTACTCATGTTTATGTGAACACAGCCTAAAAGTGTGTGTATCTTGGCATTAGGATGGGCGGGTCTTGCTACAGTATGATGTCTGTCTGTCTGGTCGTGTTTTCGTCTGTCTATCCGTCTGTCTGTTGTGAGGTCCACATGCCCAGCATATGAGACCCCAGCAAATTAAGTTTTTTCCTGACATACTCACACTCAAGTCAACTCAACCTCCTACCTCCAGTGGGACGGGAAATGAGTAGTAGTTTGCAGGCTACAAGGTGAAGACCTAGTGTGATTGATTGAGGCGGTGGTATGTCTACTAGCTGCAAACCTCGGGTTTGGCTGTTTGCTGATGTGGGAAATGCAGTGTTTAATTAACCTGCCTTAAATTGCACCAACGCATTGAAATGATTACCAACTGACATTTCAGAATTCCAAATAAGTCAAATTTGGCACTTCAAAGAAACGTGGCTTATAAAATTTTAGTGCTGCAGTTTGGAACTTTTTGGCAATATTCCTTTAAAATGTTACTAAAATTTAGTTCTGGCTGATCAGCTCAGCATCAATGGATGATTTTGTTGTAGACATCGTTGTTGATGAAACACATGACGTTGGGTATTTTGAGCCAAAGAAACTGTTGTCTCATTGGATCTGCCTGGGGTTAATTAGTCTGCCCGGAAACAATAGTTTTTGGAGTGGACTTGTATTTTACTGCAGAGTTTTTATTCTTTATTTATTTCTATGCGAGATCTTGGAGCTCTGTTGGCCGATAGCCATAAAATTCTGCCGCTGGTCACAAATAGGCCGAGTTTTATAATGCCAGTCCAAAATTTTGGGGGCCCTCCCCAAAAATTATAGGGGCCAAAAACATGCAAAATTTGGCCCATTTTCGGACGACTTCAAACTTCAACTGCAAATATCTTTGGAAGGGATGAAAATATTCAAAATCAGACAAGTACATTTTTTACCATGACTCCTACCACGATGGCTGAAAAAGTTTGAACTTCGGTCTACTAATCACAAAGATTAGTGTTGAAATCATACCCACCCAAATCGACATTTTAGGAAGACCATATTTCGGCCGCTAGGGGGTGCTGCGCTGCCAAATTTTTACATGCACTAGAGAATGATCAAGTCTTACTAGTGCACAACCAACGGGGATGGAGTTTTCTCTCACAATTTTTTTTCAAAGGGGGACCAAAATTGGCTTAAAATTCAGCATATTAGCCGCAAGATCTTTGGAGCCAGGGGGAGTAGCCTTATGAAACTTTTCCACGTGACGTGCCACTAGGTGGGGTGATGACGCAGGTACAACTTTTGGAGGGCACTTAAAATTTGGGAGGGCAAGAAACATCTGAGATTTAGTACGTTTTACGACAATTTTCGAGTTTGACCGCAAATATCTTTGGACCGGATAGAGATATTGACAAGCAGTAAATGGCATTATCGACCGCAATCCCTCTTACATTGATGAAAAATATGTGGTGAAGTTTGGTCGTCCACTAGCACAAGAGATTACATGGCTAATGTTTACCTACCCTACTCATAAGTCGATAGTGTGCGTTCTGCATATGCTAATGCATCTGACTTCGGGCCATGTGACTTTGTTATTGGAGGAGTTTTATCCCCCTGAATTTACCTCCCAGTCGGACTTACGGTGCTGGGCGGACTCACGTTAGGCTTTGCCTCAAATTTTAGTTTTTGTTTTGTCATGATGAGCCTGTCAGGCGCTGCTATACGGGAGGATAAATGCAGTCAGCAAAGTACTGTTGGCGTTCTGCTGCCCACTTTGGACAGAGTCAAGAAGTAAATGTTCACCTGTCTCTTGTCCACTTGTACTGTTGGAGATGGAGTGTGTCCAATGAAAGTTGGTACGAGGCTGTGGATGTTTATAGGTTAATTAAACAACAGGGTTACAAACGTTTGTTTATTAATGTTGTTGGCAGATATCAAGCGGCATTGAACCGGAGCTAGAAGCTATACTGGATGTGGAAGATTTGTTTGACAAATATCCGTTTGGTTTCTACCATCTACTGCGCCGACACAAAATACACCTTGTCAGTTTGTTTGTCTGTTTGTGAGTCTGTCTAAGTATACGTTTCATCAGTTTGTCTCCGCACAGCTTTTCTAGTTGCAAACAAGAAATTCATAACCATATATTGGGCATAGAGTGTCAAATCATCTTATTTGTTGTCGGTGATTTTTCAAGGAAATTGAAAACGGCTTCTTACACAATGCATTATTCAGACTTTTTTTCTGGTCTTTTTAATGTGCTTTCAAAGATTGTTAACTGATAACACTCAGATTTGATTGCTATATTTATTATGTAATTAAATAAGTATTTAAGCAGCATCATTGTTGTAGTTGTAGCTGTACTAGTAGTAGTAGTAGTTGTTGTTGTTGTAGTATCACCTGTGTCGGGGTCTGGGGGTGTCAACTCGCAGTCTACATCAAGAGCTGTGTTTGTTTCATCAGATTGATCTTGCCATTCATCGTGAGGGCATCGACTCATTAACCCTTCCTGAGCTACAGCAGGTTGTTAACCCTTCCTACTCACGTTGTCTTAGCACTGAACGTTAAAGGTTGTGTATAGCTTTTTGTGGGAAACCAATCTTAGAGCTATGGGGCGTCACCTGCCATATGGGATCATATGTTTCGGTCTCATGGCCCATGTACTGCCAGCCCAGTGGACACGTACGCGTCCTAAGAGTTATTATGTCGTCTGATTTGAGTCTTGAGAAACATGTCTCAGCCGTCAGTGCTACCTGCTTCTTTCATCTCAGACAGATTCATCGTGTCCGGCAATCGTTGGATGTCGGGTCGGCTAAAACCCTTGTGCAAGCATTTGTGACATTTCGCGTTGACTACTGTAATGCTGTGCTGGCTGAGTCATCGAGAGTCATAACAGACAAGTTGCAGAGAGTGATGAATTCAGCTGCCCGCGTCGTCACTGACACTCGGAAGTACGACAGTGGTTTGTTGCGATTAATGCATGACGAGCTCCACTGGCTTGATGTCACCGATCGAGTACGATTTGAGCTCGCAGTGCTCATGTATCGATGTCTCCATGGAACTGCTCCTCCGTACTTGATGGACAGTTATACACTCACAGCAGAAGTCACTGGCTGTCAACATCTGCGTTCTACTACTCAGCGGAAGTTGGTCGTACCGCGCTATCGATTGAACAGTTTTGGTCGTCGGCGCTTTTCTGTGGCGGGCCCATCGACTTGGAATTCGCTGCCAGACAGTCTTCGTGACCCAGAACTGAG
>Ga0209454_1004274_pt1 | contig 10596 bp, 5 predicted proteins | sample WorMetHERISLAND1_2_FD_187400 | JGI IMG/M metagenome (GOLD analysis project Ga0209454, IMG submission 187400) | Marine gutless worms symbiont microbial communities from Max Planck institute for Marine Microbiology, Germany - Olavius geniculatus... | ecosystem: Host-associated > Annelida >...
CATTACGGCGTTTATTTTTGGTACCAGACTGTTTTAATTTACTAAACTATCCGTGTTAGTCGCCATGTTTTCGCTCAGCGAAATCACTTCACTTTTTGATTTAAGTAGGTACTTAGACCGAAGTTTAGACTAAGCGAACGTCTCAGCAAAAGTCTAAGTCAAAAAGTAAAGTCGCCCATTGTGGCACAATTATTAACAGTCGGACAATTTTCTATATACCGCCGAATATTAGTAGCGGATCAGTAAGCAGACACAGGTACTTCATCAGGGCATGTGAACGCTAAAGCGTCACGCACTGTTCGCGCTTGGTCGAACCGCGGTAATAGAGCAATTACAAGTCGGCTAAACGAAAGAGTTTCTTCCGTGAGACCATCACGACCACGAGATCACGCGGCTGCTGGCTTCTCGAATGGCTGTCAAATTCGCTTGGTAGCTAAGTGATGCATGCATAGGCTTAGGGAATGAGAACAAATGGAGCGGTTCCTGAAGGAATGGCAGTAGGCATACGAGTTTTAATGAAAATGGGAAACGAAATGAAAATAATTCTACGAGAATAAGAACTACATATTTTGGCGACTTTTAAAAGACTATCAATTATACGTGGTGTAAATGTTTTTGCACAGCAACATACTTCTATTATGAACAGATACTTAGTTTGTTGCATTAATTCTGTTAGAATGATACTGTTCTAGTAACAAAACGGTGAATTAACATTTCTGATTAAATTTTGACGCTGCTGAGTAGATCTTTTGCCAGTAATTTACGATAATAAATAAATACAAAGTTGTTGAGTTTTAAAATAAAAATACAAAAAACGGAATTAAATGAATAACAACCTTTACATGAGCACATAGTTTTTGTGCAGTGCCGAGAACACTGTTACGAACGATGTAGTACAACTTAGATAAACTCGTACCCAAAGCTGATAAACTCGATCCCGCATCATTCAGGCTTCATCTAAATTCACTGTGATCTTAATTTGCTGTGACTGTGCACACTATGTTATTTTCTGCTTTATTATGAATTTGGCTAGATTTATCACCCACTCTACTGAGTGCCGCATTTCGCTTTTAATGCCACTTAATTGGCGTTATGTTCTTAGTTTAGTTTTGCGTAATGTCTTCTTACGAATATTCCGTAATATTTACGATCTCGTCTATTCGTCTGGCTGTAAGTAAATTTGCAATGAAGTGCTATCAAAACAATGATCACAAGTAGAAATCATGTAGTCGCTGTGGTTGTGGCAACGATGGCTGCTGTAATAAGTTCTGTCACGTTTCATTCTCTCGTCTGTGCAAAGCTGATGCACATCTTGCGTGGGCCTCTTCTTAAATACATGCAGAAAGCTCAGACGCCCCCGGAGAGTTGCGACTCACAAGTCCTTGAATCCGGTTAGAGTGACTAACGTAGCATACTCAAAAAACGAGCGTTCGTTACATCAACCGTTACACGGTTGACTCTTACCCTCTTCGGCAAGGTCGAATTTTTCTATTTTTAGCTGTAGTCTCGTCCCGATAAACATTGCGTATTTTGCGTCAGTAACGTAAGCCTATTTAATCGGGTAAATGTGTCACTCGAGTGCGGACGCATTATGCGGCCGTCCGCTTACCTACACACCGCTATGCACAACTCTGACAATAACTCTGACTTTGAACTGTGTGAACTGAAAATTGACACACAAGTTACTCTTGCCCCGGGCAAACGTTCACATCAGTTTCGGTTTTTTTACGCCAAGTGAACGTAGTGAACATTGGAGGAGATTAAGCGATTAGTCGTTCTGTCCGTCGTTCCGTGTGTGTGTCCGTCGTTTTTGTGTTTGTGTGTACATGTACATTGAGACGCCATATCTCTTGGACCACCCATAGGAAGTCGACCACCGCGAGTCGAATGGTCATGTGACCGATGACGTCACGTGACCACGAAAAGTTAAGGTCGTGACTCCATTATCTTTAGCTGTAGTTGTAAATGTAGTAGTAACTGTAGGCGTAGTAGGCCTAGTAGTCGTAGGTGTAGTGTAGGCGTAGCATTAGTAGTAGTAGCAGCAGCTGCAGTAATCGTCGTAATGTTTAAATTACTTCACTTGGCGGAGATATGCACTCTCACGAGCGCTTTCTAGTCTATACTTTTTATTTTCGAGTCAGAAGTTTGTACGGGACGGACAGACAGATAGGCAAGAGCCGTATTGCGGACTACTAGGATGGCCGCATAATTAATTTACTGCTACAGCAACGACACTGACAGAATCAAACAGCCGTTTTTGCCTATTTGCTGATCGAAGCTTCGTTGCTCTGCTATGATAGCCAGTGTATCAAGTACTAATATTAAATTTGGATTTTAAAAGCATTATAACATGTTCTAACGTAATTAATTATTTCTTTAATGTTTCGCATTTTGTGGTCTTGCATTTCTAATCCTCTCTGCAATTCTGGTCGTTCAGTTTTAACCCCAGATGTCATTCGTTTAATTTTTACACTAACTTTTTTGCGATCTTTCATCTTCCGTCGCTTAAAATTGCGACTGCAGGTTCTTTCCTGGAACTTTTTCACGTTTCGCTTAATTTTATTTTCACCCATTGGATGCCGCCATATTTTCCTTTACTTTTAATCTCCCGATAGCTGCATACATAACGCCGGTGTGCGGTAAAGAAAGTAGTTAATTCCAGACGTAGGCCTGGTAACAACGGACTGACGAATGCGCTACACGCACACACAAACGTAATACGTATTTACAACAACATCTGCTGCCTTGGAGACACGATCACGTAATGTAACAAGATCCTCTAAATAAAGTATGCGGTATCTAATGTGATTGGAATGTCATTACGAGCAGCAGCAAGACAGACCAAGTCGTGTCGTTCCAAATGTCTGTCGTTCGTCGTCCTATGTGCAGTTGCGTGTATTCGTTGGTGCATAAACGTCATTATAACAACTCGTGCTGGTGCAGGTCCCAAGACCAGAAAAGATTAGCATAGCAGCAATCACATAATATTAATGCCGCCTTCACACGACAGAACGATTCTAATGTCACTTCGTTATTGATTTAGCCGTTGTAAATAAACAGCAAGCTTTTAACAATACCGAAGAAGACATTCAATGCTAAGTACTGTTTGTATCATGAGCGCAAAACACAAAAATTCAAAAATACCTTGACATCTGAACTGTGACCTTGATATTCAATAGGATTCTGGGTGTTGCTAAGGCACTTCTTTGCGCAAAAAAATTATTAAGCTAAGTGTAGCGGTTAATGAGTTATTGTGTTAACGGAGAAAAAACTTAGCGACCACTGAATAAAATACTGCCGTCACTTCCGCGGGCAGTAATTACGTCTGTATCTAGAACAAATAGTTTTGAATAAAAATTTGCACATTAATTGTAGTAGAACGCAAGCATGACAGGTGTTGAAACAAAAGTCATCATGCCGCGTTATCCATCAACCAAATGGGCACTCGAAGAACGCAAACCTTTGCCAATGCCCAAAATGTGTCACTGCAGTGCCGACAGATTATGCGGCCGTCCGCGTAGCTACACACTGCATGTGTAACTCACACGTATTAAAAGCTATGTTATTTTTCAAAAGTTGTGTGCGCCAGGTAGCAGCACTATATTTGACGGAGGTTTGCCCTATCTGGCAATAGAAAAAAATCCTTTAATCCCATCTAGATGCCGATAGGGATCACCGCCACAATAAAATCATCCCTAATTTAAGCCAAAAAATTGTGAAAATTTGACCAAATCCGCCTGTAACTTTTTGTGTAATACAAATAAATAAACGACGAACATCAAATAACCTCCTTGGCGGAGGTAATCATTAATCAACCAATCAAAACATAATTAAAAGTCGGATCGAGTTGCTGGATATGACTGCGAGTAATAGTCAATTTTTCGTGTCAGTTCAGTAGGCTGCAATAATTTTTTATGAGACGAATTAGTTCATCTTTCACTTAGCTGCTGCTGTTGCTTGGTTCGACGTCCCGAGTGTTACGAAAGAACGGTCTCTCACAGCACGTACAAGATCACATGCAGCCGCTCAGTTGACAGAATGTTTAGTGGCGGATCAGTTGAGCCAAGGATTGCGATCGAGTCGCCATTGCTGCTGCTGTTGTCGCTGCTGGATTTATGCTGCGTCAGTCTCTCCGTATCATAGAAACGCCGCATCACGCCACCGATCAAAAGTCATCGCTAAGTCGCGCAGAGCGCAGCGCGCACGACCACCCACGACGACGACGCAAAGTGCATGCGATTGCGTGTTGCCCTGGAGACTGCATGGCGCTCAATCTCCAGCGACACAGTCACCCACTGGCTGCCCGGCCACCGACCGCAGACATCTGTACGAATTTCGGGCACGCTCGCAGATATGGCCGTCAGGGACAGAAAGCAGCGCCGCAGACGCTGGCATCCGCCACGCATCCGGGGTTCCGGACGAACAGATTCAGAGCCAAACAACCGACCGACTAGCATAGAGGACGGTTTATTATTTACAACTTACTGTGTGAACTTTTTCGTTGCTATTACCTATGACAACGAGCAAATGTTCCCAAGTCTGTACGTCTCTATGTAAGATAACGCAAAAAGTTGTGAACGGATTTTGCCAAAATAATGCTAAAATGGTTGGGCATGGCCGAAGAAGAAAGTAATCAGATTTCTGACAATATGGATTCTTTGTGGATTTCCGACTACACAGAAATTGTTTACTGTTGGCATCCGGCCGACGTTCTGTGGTCATTCATGCCGCAGATGTTGTAGCTATCGTTAAAGCTTGCATTGTACGTTTGCTGATTAGATGTTCTGCGAGCATGTGTGGGGTATTGTGGAGTCAGAACCCGGAGTAGAAGACTGCAAGGCCGGTTAAGGTTGGGAAAGGCTTGGCTCGGTACATGGCCTCGGATGCCGATGACGACGCACGCGCTAGTGACGACACAACAATGACATCCGCCAGCTAACGACGTTACGTAACGCATCGACGCATCTTCGGCAGCGTCATCACAGCGACCGTCATGCATGCCGGCGCAAAAACAATTCTATTCCTACGCACACAGCGCAAGAAATTCTCAGCAACAAACGAGCGAGCAGCGAGCCGATACAAAGGACAGACGCGTGCCGTGTAGCGTGACTGACTCATAAACTAGCGTCATTAATAGAAACAATCTCTTAATGTCTGCATAGCAAGCACGCCATTATCACGTCTTGGTCGGCAGTCCATCACTTAGACGCAGTCTGCTTTGACGCCGCGACTCCACAGCAGTCTACCGATCACATCCGCAACACCGATATCGGTTACCAAACTTTAAAAATAAGGTTTAAACATTGCTTTTTACTGCCGCATACTCATATTTTGCTATTATGTCGTCCTAAAGTATCATCGTCAACTAGAAGGGCACTCGAAAAACGCAAACCTGTGCCAAAGATATGACATTTTTTCGTTGTGTTCGCAGCACTATACTCAGCAGAAGTTTGCCCTATCTGGCAACGGTAATGCTGGTGGTCCGAATCGTCACCTAGAACTAATCGCCTATATAGGTCAGGCCAAGTTTAAACTTTCATGAAAATTTCAGCCAAATCTGCTTGTAACTTTTTGTGTATATAATTCTGCTAAAAACCAACAAAAAATGCTGGTTATCACACAACCTCCTTGGCGAAAGTAATTACAGCGACAACACTGATACTTTCGCACCTTTTATCACTGGTCGTTGATGAGTTTTGTTTGTGCATTGTCATCCTTAGTATGCCCACTATATAAATTTATACGAAACGGTACTGACCTTCGGTGTCACTCGAGATAAATTTACGTTTTGTAAGGTAACGCTTGAGCAACTTTTGTGGCTTTTGGGCGACAATCTTTAACTTGTACACCGACCGCATCGCGCATATTTCCTGCGACAGCTAAGCTTCTTGTTTTTTCCTGCGTGGAAAATGTTTGCGTGACGTTCACGGGCGAGAGAGCAGCGCTGCGCTGCAGATGTTATCCGTAAATTGTGCCTCCAGCGCTCGTTCAATTTAACGCACGCCGGACGGACGCTGGCCGGCAGCGACCGAAGTCGTCATCGTCGTCGTCTCTCTGATGAAATTAGATCAGTGCCGAACTCTTGCCGCTCGTTGCCGTTGTTAGCGTCTGTCCTACCGTCCGTCCAGCACATCCTTACTGATGACGACGACAAGAACATCGCCGGCCAACTCTTCGTATCGACAAGTCCGCCCGCCCGGCCGCACGGACGGCGACACAGATTATGGGTCCGTGATGGAATTTGTCGCCGAATCGATCGGTATTGACAACGGCTGGAAGGCTCGAGGAAGCGTGGCCGTCCGATGAGTCCCGCGTCGTCGCTACAACTATGTTTAGCACCGACCGACCAAGCCGGCGCACTCACCCAATGACCTCGCCACTGACCACTGCCGCCGCCGCCAAGCCTCCGCCTTAAAGTGTTGCCGACGGCCTGACGACTGATTTGCGACGCTGTAATGACGCCGCGAGCGGCGCGTGCGCAGAACGAACGGACCAACGAGCGATATAGTGCCTCGGGGATCGCGAATTGAATATCCGGACTGCTGGGTCGGTCTGCCGCGACCCCCGTACGTCCGTCCAGTCTGCCGGTGTCCAACCATGATATGCACACGGCTGGCTGCAATAAGTGATCATTGTAATGCCGTTTCTCGGTCAGTGAAAGCGTGGTACTTACATGGAATCTCTCGTTTCATGTTTTCCACACATCGCCGTCTGCTTCTCAATAAAGTTCTGTGTTCAGCTGTACTCTCTAGCTGAGTATTACTGCAGTGTACGAACATCGAAAAGCCATGATACAGACAGACAGATGGACAAAACTCCTCTAACGTAAAACCTATTAACTAGCCTTCCTCGCAAGAAACAGTAATTACACTCACATAAGGTTTAGTCCATGCCACACGCAACTGTATATATTTGCTGGATTCGTCGTTAAAACACAGATTAGTTTTAACAAAGCACAAAGTAAATATACGAGTAATATACCTATTTATCCATGGCCCTGTGGAACATTTCGTAGCTAAGTTTTGGCATTTTGTGAGCTTGACTTTTTGAAGCGCTACAGCTATGCTGTAGGCGTCTGTGGTACGACTGTCGCCTGTCTATCTGTCTCTATCAGATGTATTGTGGCTAATCGTTAAATCTTAGAAGAAAAATTCCACATAAATAATTAGTCATGTGCCTAGAACCTAGGCACGCAAAATTTCAGCGATTTAGTGCAAGGGGAACATTTTCAATATTAAAGTTGAACAAATGGGGGTAGGAAAAATGTGCGTTTTTCAACAAAAAAACTGGCCATATCACGAAAAAGATGCGGGATGAAGCCAAGGTTGCTATTGATCACTAATATGAACTGAATGGGCTGTAGTACGTCTTCCTTGGCGACAGCTGTGCTTTCGTGTTACATTTAAACCTCAAATCTAGCCAGCGCAACGTTTCTTACTGGAACTTAAACAAATGTCAATAGGTTTTGATACATGCCGAAAAAACTGATGTACAACAGAACAGATGTACGAACATGCATAGTCAAGCGGTGTTAATATACACGTATATGCCGCCAATTAGTCCACACTCCACTGTGCAATTGCAACTACAGCTTCGTCGCAAACTATAACCGCTAATTCATATCACTAGAATTTGTCCTGCTGCTGCGATCACCCCGTGTCCACAATGCTCGTCAGGATTAACTTGGACTAGACTCTCGGCTGCGGATGAAAAAACCAAATTGCCATTGTGACCGTTAGCGGCAAACACCACGCACGCTGCAGTTACTAATAGAAGTATTACGTGACAACATCATTGACGGCAGCCAGCGCGACGCAGAACACGAAGAAGCAACATCAACGTCATCATCATCAACATCACTACGTTTCTGCTGATAGCGTCTTGTTCGCGCCGAAAAAAACACGGATCACCTTCGCCATACTAATGAAGCTGCGACGTACGTAATTCTGTAACAAGTGACCTAAGAAATTCGGTATGACGCAAAATCGCTAACCGGTGCTGCTCTACGGCGAATAATAAGTAGTTGAATTCTGCAGTTTTCAATGTTCTGATTGACTACAAAAATTAATCGAAATTAATCGATTAATTTCGTAAATAATTTTCGGAAATTAATCGATTGAGGAATTTTTAACCGGTTGCAGCTCTAAAATGTCGTTGATATTATCGTATTGGATCGCATCGTCATCAAAGCCTATGTCCACGATACGTTAACAAACAATACGCTCGCAGCAGGCGAAATTCGTTCGACGGCCGGCATCGATAAATGCGTTAGCAATTTAGACGAATGACAGAAGCGTTGATCGAAGACCGCGGCGTGACTAAGAATGTGGTTTCTCATCTCGGCTTGCTGGGTGGCGCAGTACGAGTGCCACGGGTGAGACGAGGCCACACACGAAGCATTCACAGCGTAAACAATGCCGTCGAGTCGTCACACCGATCACTCAGTCAGAGCTTCGGCGCTAAACGACCAGCGACCAACAGTGAAGAAATCGGTCGACGACTGACCGACCGACCGACCGACTGAGTGAGCAAGCGAGCGAGCGAACGTCTCAATTTAGCGAGATGACCACGAACGCCTCAAGGCAGCAGCAGCAGCAGCCGTCGCTGCTAGGTCGCGGCTGCATACTGGACGATTGCATTTGCTCTGCGATCATCTTCTGTTTTTCTGCGACTCGTGGTTAACGCTCTAATAGCATCCAGGCGTCGGTTGGTCACCGCACACAAATCAACTCATTTCATTTCAGTCTACCCTAACCAGGACGGTTCAGCGCCATCGCATCTGATTCACACGTCACAATGGATAGCGCAGTATGAAATTGTTTGTAGATTGTAAACTTCGGACTCACTAAGCGTTCCTTCATAAACTAACATAATGAGCGAGACTGACCGTTCGCAATCAGGCAGTGAACGATTGTGATGTGAGCTTCTGTTCAGACAAGTCTCGGTCCATCAATATGCATCCGCACATACATAACAAGCAGACCGCTCATTATTAAAGCCGATATTTCGTAAAAAGTGGTGTAAATTTTTTGGTATATCTTGTGCCCACATTTTACCGCATTACATTTTTGTTAAGTGTAAAGATGGCCGACGAAAAACGGTCACGAAATTCTTAATTTCTCCGAATAAAAAAATATCGATTTTTTTCAATACATAATAATTTCTCTGCAAATTTTGACTGACTTGTCGAAAACAAAAAACTGGTCCAGATCCGCGCCTAAATTTTCTTTCACACAAGTCCAAGCTAACGGAAATTAGTATATTTTCCAACTTCCTGTTTCCGTTGATAAAATACCATTGCTATCATTGCTGTCGTTGCTGTGTGAAAAACGCGATTTTCTGTTTGTACAGAAAAGGTTTGGTCGCAGGTGACCGACGTTTATCTGACTGATTATAACGGATTTGGTCGACTCTCTGCTGCAACTGATTTTTGAGTTAGTTGCAATCGACGATTTTTGTCACAACATGACCACGTAACTAATATCAACTAACTAGCCTATTACTACCTCTGAGCTGTGTCGTGAACTGACAAAACAAATGAATAAATCACGACACTATAGCGTTTCGAAGGCGTGACCGAATTATTGATACGTCATGCACGTTCTGTCGTTAATGCCGGTGTCTATACACCATCCCATTGATACAGCGTTCTCTGCGAAACGGATTGCAGTTACAGCATAGATAATGCAAGTGCGTCATATATGACTGCCATAAAGTGACTTATATTGCGGCGAAGCGCCAGTCCCTGCATATTTACGATCCGAAGACTCATGACGATCGATGTGCGCTATCCACACAGACCTGCCGTTATACAATTACATCCCAGTATACAAAAGAGAACAGCGTTGAAAAGCAGTGTTTACGTTCATAAACGACGACGATGTTTGTAGATCGCGTAAAGACGTCCATAGTGCAAGGTAAATCTACGAAAGGTCTGCACTCAAACGCCAAACATTCAAGTATATACGCATCAGGTAAGTCACGAAGCCAGTGAAAAAAACTTAAAGTCACGGGTCATCAACGAATACAAGCTTAATAAATCAGATGATGGTGTCAGTGGTGATATAAATTCGACTTTACATAACTACACAAGTAACTGATTAAAACATTGGCGACAAAACCCTCTTAAAATCAAATGTTCCACAGTCTCAGTATAAAGTCCTTCTTAAGCCATAAGGCCTATACAGCGGCACTAATCTTCGTTTCGTCATTCCTCAGACAAGACACCAGTTTACATTGCAAAACCAAGGACGATGCTGGCGCATCGCGCGGTGTGCCTGTATAGGCCTACGCTTCAGCTTTCGCATGTACTCAGTGCTCCTATCCACCGAGGGATGGCCAGACCGAGTTGGCCGGCGTGACTGAACTCAACTCAACAATCTACCTAACGCTCTTAACGCTGTCACAACTAGACGAACGACAGTTACTTGTATTTAATCTTGTTCTGTCTATTAGTTCAATCTACAACTCGGAAACTACGACATTTTTTCTTACTCTGTCACTGTACTTCAAAGGCTATCTGGAAGTACGGTGTCACACTCAGGCGATAAAGTACATAATCACCATATATACGTTTATTCACCACTCAGGTAGTAC
>Ga0209454_1004275_pt1 | contig 10596 bp, 8 predicted proteins | sample WorMetHERISLAND1_2_FD_187400 | JGI IMG/M metagenome (GOLD analysis project Ga0209454, IMG submission 187400) | Marine gutless worms symbiont microbial communities from Max Planck institute for Marine Microbiology, Germany - Olavius geniculatus... | ecosystem: Host-associated > Annelida >...
ATACAGCTCACGAGTGTGACGGACGGACAGACGGACGGACAGACGGACGCCCAGACGATGGCAAAGACGCGCGAAGCATTCTGCTTTCGCGCGTAAAAAAGGGAAAGGAAGGAAAAGAGATGAGACCCCACCCACCACTTCACATTTCTGGCTACGTGTACTTCGTCTACTGCTCGACGGCGGCTTCGTGCTGGACATTGATGTCACTCACCGTCGTTAGCCCACATTCCGAGACAGTGCTGCAGCGATCAAAAAAACCCACATCACGAAACAAAGCCCAGTCCGGCCAGTCTATCGCTACCAGGTGCTGCGGTCGACGGCGTGAAGTGTCTATCTGTCCGGCTGATAATGAGCCACATATGCCCGCTCGCCCGCCAGGTTACGGTCAGTCACGATGACCAGTCAGCGTCTTTATCGCGCCATGACTGCGACGCGTGTGTAGAGCGTCGGACTTGAGATCAAGAGATCGCGGGTTCAACTAACGGCCGACACATACTGTCACGTAACAATCATGAGCAAGTCTTTAGTGAGTAAGTAGATCTAAGTGAGTAAAACGCGAATTTGTATAGCGCATTCCGTTAAGAGAATCACGGAAAGTAGTGATTCGGACGCAGGTCCTTTTATCTGTCACAAAGCAGTGTAACTGTAATTCGGTAGTGGCTCAAATAGATGACGCAATAGACCGTACGCAATGCGTTGTCCCTGTGATGTCACTGTTGCGAGCCTGGTGGAAAATACGTGAAACAATAATTATTGCAGAAGAGGAGATTGTTGACTAGCGCCGAAATTAAAGACCTTGGATAACCTTGGCATGAATTATACGAAACACATCGCACAAAACATGCATATTTCTAAAAACTATTTGCGAAACCGAAGCAAAATAAGAGCTCAGTTTCCATTCAACGCAACGCGCGCAACATACGCAACGCAAGAGACGTAACGTAAGAGACATAGCTGACGCAACGACCTCTTCTATCTTTACGTTTTGCCGTTGCGACAGCTGCGTTGTTGCGTGCTCTTGCGTCTATTGCGTTTGTTGCGTACTTTCTTGCGTGTGACGGAAACCCTGCTTAACAGTCGCGTTGTATGTGAACGCTTAATTGAGGTGCTAGCTGTAGGCCGAATTCAATATCGTGTTCCTTCCGGTAGCTGCACACGTGAAGACTTCAAGTCGACGTTTAGATTACAGCTTCGTGCCGGGCCGTCGTGTGTGGTCCATAGGCTTGAGTCTGAATCACACGTTTGCTGAGCTCGTGGAATAAATGCTGCGGTCTACAGGAGTACAGATGGTATAAGGTAAATGCTCGCTCAGTACAGATGGCCAACGTTCGGCGAACTATCAGTTCTATCCACTGCGTGATCAACTGGACTTGACCATTCGTCCGTCCGTTGCTCTGGCGTTTAGAAATGTGCTAAGTCGAGACAGTCTTGACGCGATAATTACCAGTTACCGGCGAGTCGACTGACCGCGGATTACCCATCTCCTCTATCCGGTCAGCTGTTTTTCCCTGTATTTACGTTGCTGGCCAAACACCCTCAGGTCATGTACAAAGTCTCTACTTCCTCAAGTTTAGGCCGATCGTGTAGCGTTGTACTGTATTGAACAATGCCGTTTACACTTAAACATGTTTTTAAATTTATCATTATCATCATTTTATTTCGTTGATAAACACAGAACATGACATTTTTAAAGTCACACGTAATAAACAGGAACGACAAGGTTGAAACAACACTGACATCCGCCCGTAAGCCTAAACAAAGAGAACAGAAGCAAAAATAAACGAACAAATTAAAAACACTTCAAAATTACCGTAAAATCAACAGAACCTATAGACTGTTTAAAACAATTGAGACGTCTGAAATTAACACTACTCGGAAGTGAATACCAAACGTTTATAATCGCTCACAGAAGAACGACGAGCGTGCACAATGATTTGTACGATGCCTATGAAGTTTAAACTGATGTCCGCGTGTTAACACAGTGGGCTATAGAACAAAACTCAAACAAATTTACATCTAAATCCACATAACCAAAAAATCTTGTAAGTTAATATTAAACTCCGATCATCTGAACTGTAGTAAAGTTTAAAAATATCTTGCTTGATCCACGCGTTTATAATAGGTCTACGTTTGGTAAAAGTGTTTTGCTGATTAATACCCCGTTTACACGATCAAGCTGGCTCGACGAGCTGGCTCCGCGAGCTGCTATATGTTAGCTGGACGAGCCAGCTCGATGTTTGCTTGATGATTGCTTCGTGTAGGCTATGCTTTATGCGTGCTTCATATTTGCTTGATGTTTGCTCCACGTTTGCTCGATGTCTGCTCCATGTTTTTTGCTCGATCGTGTAAACGAGGTATAACACAGCTATGTCATAGGCTACTGCCACAGTTTTCACTGACGGCAAATAACGGCTTCTTGTTTGACTGCAAACATTGCTGCGATGTTCTACGTAAACGCAAATTTGCGACAAGTGATCGATTGAGCACATAAGCTACACCTCGTACACAAATGCATCAAAACACTTCATTGTCGCACAAAAAATCATGAAAAGCGCCCTCTCCAAACCCCTTCCTTACGGTGGGGAGAAGACACCCCTCTCCACACCCTGTCTCTTAAGTGCCCCCTACATCCAGATTCTGGCTACGCTGCTGTCTGCACTGATGACAAATATAGAGTTTAACTATCGCCACTTGAAATACCGCGGTATTTTACACTCGGTTTTTGCAGCGGCGTCTCTCTATCTCTCTGTCTAATCGGTTACGTGGTTGTTTAGCTAATTAAACAGTGTGTCCGTGAACCGTTACGCGCGCGGTCGTAAATCCTAAGTCCAAACAACTCTCAAGTACACGGGTTATGTATGTGTGTCGTAAATGCCCGAGGTAGCCTAACGGTCGTCGACGCACAGTGTGGATATGCACGCCTGAACAGCATCGAACTGGAAAACCAGAAGCGATCAGAGATCTCAAATCTCCGCCGGAAACAGTGCTGTTACCTAGCGTATACAGTGGATCGTCCCATCTATTCAAAATTTTATTTTAAGTTCGTCAAAATCATTTATCCGTGAATACTAAATGGAATGTCACCCAGTGATGGGCAAAAATTAACAAAGACGTTACTAACTAAAAGTTTAACTACATTTTTAGTTAGACCATTAGTTAAACTAAATTTTAAAACATTAAGTTAAGAGAACAGCTAAACATAACATTTGTAGCTCGGGTGGCAGCGGATAGTAAACATTGCTTCGCTTGTGGATTTGTGACACAAAAGTACTTGAAAATAAAATTTACACGATGTTATTTAACAAGACTAATCGATTGCGAAGAGGAACTGATATAGGCTGTAGCGCTGTCGTGACCGTAAGATTAAATGTCTTGTATAGGCCTATTGAACCTTTTTGTTGTCGATTTATGATGGAAAAAGAGAGAGAAATAAAAATAGAAATAAAAAAAGCTATAGATGAGACAAACAGACTGACAGACATACAGGCAAGAAGTGCAATGCGCACAGGATCATAAAACTGAAGAGAAAACCGTTTAGCATAAATAATCCAATGTTGACAGATGGCGCTTCGTAGCTCTGTAATGAGTTTGCCAAATAATTGGCTGATACACCTCTTTAATCTTTAACTTTTAAACCTACTTTAGGCAACAAGCACAAAATTTGCTATCCGAAAACCGGACGGACCTGTCGCCTTCATTGATTACTGTGCATTTTCACCCTCTGACCTGCAGAACAGTTGGCGCACCCTACTTGATCATGCCTTCGGAAACGTTCACCTGCATCACTATTGTTTTTTTCCACGTTTTCTTCTTTTCAAGTTAGGCCTCTATTGAAACCCGTACGTGATGATAGACGAGCAGACAAACAGCTAGGCATATACGGACAAGACACTTCGACGACGTATACGGCATTATGTCAGAACGTTATAATCTATCTACGCCTTATGTATAAAAAAGTACAGGCATACACAGACAGAACGCCTTAGTCGTGTCGTCTACTTGCGACTACACCCAACGGTGCGATCAAGAAAGTATAATTTTGGTCTTTGAGGAAGAACAGACTGCCCGTCGAACTCTGAAAAGTCTGAACGTTAGTATAGGCCTAACCTGATTTCTGCATTTTCGTGAAATTGGTAATGTGCTAAGTCACTGTCAGAGACAAAGCAATGAACTTGTATCCGTATCTATGTGGCTTCTTGTTTTTTTTTGTAGAAATTAATCATCGTCGACATGGCCCTGATATTACTGCAGCTGCTGACAGTGTGCCTGGCGGCAGTCATTCAACTGATGTCGTCACAGTCCACTGTTGACGTCGCGCAAGACAATGACGTCAGCAGCTGTGGACACACTGACCACGTTCTGTCAGTTCTCAATCAGCTGCTCACCATGAATTCTCAACTGCAGACTGCCGTGCGACTAGAGACAGATGTTGCTGAACTGAAGACCGCGTGTACTGCTGCACCGAAAAATGGAGCAAGTACGTAGAGAAATCAGACATGTGAAAGCGGACATAAGAAGCAGCTAAAAGTATGTTATTAGCTCAAAGTATACAGCATTAACCTGATCATCGACGTCGATATGCTTCTAAGTTGAAGAAACTATAGTTAGATTTCAAGGTCACAAGGTCAAAGTCTAAGTCCCAACAAGGTCAGATATTTGGATATGCTGGCGGTTTGGCGTCTATAGTTTATTTTAGCTACATTTTTGTTTTATGTTGTGCAAATAATTAAATAGTTGAAGTTTTACTTAGGCCTACTAATGCCTCGTTGTTGCCAGTGAAATATAGGCAAAACACACACTTCTCTCTATTTAGCTCAGTCTTATGCTGCCATCTCCATCTTCCATTATTTTTCCAGCGGTATTTGAAGCCTGCTCTCCACGTGCCTTTTTCTAAACTTCTTTTTTAGCATATAAATGGTGATTTTCGCTAAGTAGTCAGTACGGTCTGACATTATCGTCTCTAAAACGAAAAAAAGCAAATACATTTTGTGTGCAGGGTGTCCGGCTGATTTCGTGTACAATGCGTCAGTGAACGGCTGCTACAAAGTGGTGACCAAGAAACTGAATTGGACAGCTGCTGGATTCGAATGTCGATCTCTACATCAAGACGCTCATCTGTTGGTCATCAGAGATGCGGAGGAACAATTGGCAATTGCTTTAATGCTCTCGTCCACCGACCGTCAGTTAAATACATTCTGGTTTTATTTATACATTGTATCTAAAACCGCAGTCCTGATACATTTTCCAATAACTCCAACATTCTTTCTTTAATATAAACATTTTTTGTACGAAGAATCGTCACATAGTCAGCACTGAACAGCAGTTGTAATTGCAACTTTGTGAAAAGTTTAAAGAACATAATACTAGCTGAGGTTTCCGGTGCCGCACACAGTAAAACACTGTAGCCTAAAGACGACTGCATGAGAACACTCCAATGAAACAAAAACGTCAGTCACGAAATTTTGAGTCACTGGATGCCATAACGTTGACAAGCTGTTATTTGTGACATCGTATAGTTAGAAGTTACGATAAAATATTAAAGTTGATGTCTACTCGGAAAAGGCCCGAAAACGTCTTCTCAATTTGTCACGTTGCTTCGCAACCGTAGACATTGATTCCATGTCCAAGAAAATGAACAGGAATTTGACTGCTGCAAGGTATAACTGACCAGTTCAACAGTTATAATATTGATAATCAACAGTTTGTCAATGCTTAATGAACTAAAGTTTACAATTTTATCACTGACGTTGTCGCTTGGTTAGAGTTTTCCCTTAAGTGTTCATGGCTGAGTTCAGTTCATGAAATGCAAATGTGCATCATTTTCAGAGGCAACGCAAAGCGCGTGCAGCGAAAGGCGTTTCTGGACGGCAGGACAACGCAGTGACCCCCAAAGCGCAGTGTCCCCATTTGTGTGGCGAGTCATCACGTCAACAGACATGGCTACCTACAGCGACACGGTGTCCCAAATGACATACCAAAACTGGTACACAGGAGAGCCCAATAATCTCGCTAACGCAGAGTTTTGCGTGGAGCTGTACAACGATCATTCTTCCAAATGGAATGATCGCCCCTGTAACCAAACCATCTGTTCTGTATGTGAACTAGATATTTGACAAAGCGTCATCTGCAGTGCCTCCGAATAAGATTTCAGAACTGCAAGCAGCATTTTGTCGCGTTTTGTATAGCTATATTTCTTTCAAACTGAAAGATTTACAAAGTGGCAATGTTTACTTCATAACAGGGAGCCTCGCATATGTGCCACAAGAAGATTAGCTACCCCTTAGAGAACAGGGTGCGAGCTTGGTGCATTTATCTCATCATAATGCTACTACATGTACACTCGGCATTTATATTTTTCACTTTAGTTATACGTTACATATTGGTTCCTTTATCATTAATACATAGCAACAAACGCATATCATCAACAAGTTTACATAAATCGCACCCATAGAAGTTTAAAGAATCTTCGCATGTATCAGCATGAAAAGTACACAGTCATAAACTATAGAGTCTATGCTGAGTAGGGGGCCTAATTTTGTGGTAAACTTTTACAACTTTGTTTTAATTTTCAATGGTGCAAAACGAAAGATTAATGCTGCATTAATGTATTAAACATTGGTCGATTTCCACCACTTTAATGTCAATATATAATATTATTATTGCCGCCTTCTCACGCGAGGACCATAGCGAATATCCTCATGAACCTTATATGGCTTATCGGCAGAACATTTTGTTTCTGATACTATGGAAGTATCTTCATTCGCTTTCACATTGTTGTCACCAAAATCAAAACAAAAAAAAATCTAGTGAAAACGACGATAAAAACATATTTTAGTACAAAATGGCATTTCAAGATCATTCAATACATTTTTGGGTCAGTGAAAACCTGATAAATTGTTCTATGACGCTACCAAAATAATATTAGGCCCCTATTGGCTTCAACCCTAAACGTTTGGTAGATTTGGCTATCGAAACTACTAACAAAAAATCCAGCTGTTGCTAGGGAAGACGCGCTTTCATTTCTGCCGTTGATAGTGTGGACCTTTCTTTACATTTTCGTACTGAGCTCCGAAAAAGCGTCAGCTGTGCAGTAGCGTGCGGTTTACGGCCGTTCAAAATCATTTAAGGTCGTTAATTTTGCGACCAACTGAAAGGACATGCAAAACTTTTTATTACTGATCAGTAGTAACCGCGGCCTATACGTGGCACCGTTTCTGAGATACGGCGACTTATTGGTTGAAAAACGCGAACTGTCTCCATGCATTACCCATCTCTCAGTTAGCGCCCTCGTTCGTGGTGACTGGTAAGGCCTTTCGATTTTCTGGAAACCATTAAGAACCCGAAACTTAGATTTATAGCGTCTTTCGCGAAGTCGACATCAGTGATAGTGTAATTTCGCCTTTTAAACTGAAGGTTATGGTCGTCGATTCCGTTCACTGTTTAGTTCTACTACAGAGCAGTAGGCTTACGTGGCGCTACGAACTTGCAGAAAATTTTATAGCGACAGTTATGACGTACTGCGGCATGAAACAAAATAAGTTGTTTTCCGTTTATCTAATCTCGTCGCACATGTGCCAAGTCTAGGCATATAAGTGTGACTATAGTTCGAAACAGCTTGATGAAGCTTTTGAGTTAACTGTTATCCGATGACGCGTTGCAAGAAGACTTGTTTCTGCGTTTCAGTCTATAGGCCTATGAAACCCGTGCTTTTGGTTCAGTTCTAGAAACATCCTGCGTCCCTAAATTTTCATTAGACCTTCAAAAATATCAGTGCAGTTTTCGCATGTTTTCAAAGTTTTACTGGTAAATACTGTTTGCATTTAGTCTGAAATGTTGCAGTAACTTGCTTAAGTTCTCGTGAGTTTTTTTAAACTATTTAATGTGCCAGTTCGTTTTTATGCGTTGTTGGGTAATACTGCATATAACACAAAATAAATGACATAAAATAAATAATACAAAAATTCCGCCGCCCCCGTTCCTAATCTTTTGCCAGCTGCAATTGGAGTCACAGGTTAACTGTGGACAATGTTGCCTGATTGGCAGCATAAAGTGGACAGCGGCATTATATTGCGAGTTTACGCGGTCCGGTACATAAAGCATTTATCTCAGTTGAATTGTGCCGCCTGACGGATTATTATAATTTTAGTTGAATTATATGTCGTTGGAGCCATCACATCTGAGAGATTTGTCGTCCGGATTAGCCGTGCAGTAATTTCACTTAGCTGATCCGCCCGAATTATAGGCTTAGGCCTACAGCTGGCCCTTTGAACACATATATTGGCGTTCATCTGCAGTCATCGAATGTGATGAGGGCTCCGTGCAATATTATTGGCAGCAAATATGGATCCAGTGTGAGATTATATAGAGATCGTGTCCAGTGTTTAATAAAATTTTAATTTTTATCAAAACCCGTTCTTAATTTTATTTCACGCTGGCACCAGTAGCCTAAAGCCTATGTCTACTGCTGTTTACAAAAACCACCTGTGCAGTCAAACGTGAAAATACTATAGAAGACTGCTATAATAAAGTGTAATTGCATGCTATTTCTATAAAAAGTGTATTATATTGTTCATTTTGGTCCAACATATATATTATGTTTATCAGAATCTACCTTGTCTGTCGGTTTGTCATGTGTTCATTGCAATTTAGCTGACGCTACGCGTATTGTGCGGCTTTGTACTTTTTATTCTCTGTCGTTGGCGAATAAAAGTGCTCATTAATAACAGGCGGCGCGAGAGCTAGCATAGCTATTATATTATATCGTATTAGCTATGGTAATTATTCTGTCTTGGTGTCTTGGTCTTGTGCCTCTCACGTCCCGGTACCGTTCCAAGACCAGTTAAGATAGAAACTTCGGGTTTTTACCGTATGATAGTTCAGTGTCTCTAGTATTTCGTGACAAAATTTCATGCCGTTGGGTGAAGAGGGTCCGCACGAACGAGAAGGCGAAGGAGGGGCACTCCCCTTAAAAAGCGTTATTCTACCATTATTGGTTTGTCTAACGTGAAAATGGTTGCAGACATGCTGCTTATCACAACAAGCATTGGCGACGAGCTTTTTAGGAATGTCAACATTGCTGACCTTGAATGACCTTGAACCCTCAAAATAAGGGGTTTTAGTAAATTTTTGGCGATATCGGGCTGCGACACGCATTTCAAGAGTGAATTGCGCCGAAATGCTGCAGATAGACCGAAACAACCTGGGCATGAAATTTTTAGCATTAAATGTAGATTTTAGCAATTCAAGTCCGGACCCTCTAGATTTAACGAGGCCTGCGAACGCGGGTGTCAAAAAGGGGTACCCTCTAAAAAGTGGCTATTTATTCGCTGTTGGCTTGTCTAGCGTGAAAATGGTTGCAGATAGGCACAGACATGCTGCTTAACATAACAAGCACTGTCGACAAGCTTCTTAGGAATGTCAACATCGATGACCTTGAATGACTTTGAACCCTAAAAATAGGGGCTTTTAGTGATTTTTTTGGCAATTTTTGGCTGCAAAAGAGTCAATTGCAACGAAATGGATAGAGATAAACCAAGATTACCCGCGAACAGAAACTGCTATAGGCTCTCGCGCGTCTCATTAGCATTAGCTCAGATTTCTTGTTTTATTGTCGATCTCGTTCCCTTAGAAGCATTATATGTAGGGTATGCCTAGAACTCGTCATCTGCCGTCAACTAATAATAATTCTAGTCATAGCCTACGATAGTAAGCCAATGCACTTGGATAGTTTACATATGTATGTCTGTATAAATATAATCAGTGAGCTGTTTAGACTGGTTGAAAAAAATCAAAAAGAAATTTTAAATTGCACAGCAGCAATGTTACTGTTATCCTTGCTTTTATTATAACTAAACAATAAATATTGTCAGTCACGTAACCATTCGATTCGTCGACCATTCGATTCGTCGCCAGCGCCTTACTATAAAGGGTCCGTCGTCACCACGTGTCTATCCCGCACCGTTGTGGAGATATGGCGCCTCAAATATAATAGGGTCACGACTCACGACCTTGACCTTTTGGAGTCACGTGACGTCATCGGTCACGTGACCATTCAACTCGCTGTGGGCGACTTCCTATGGGTGGTCCATTGTGACCATGCGTCCATCTGGCGCCGCTCTGGCACAGTTACGGAGATATGGCGCCTCAAAAATAATGGGGTCACGGCCTTGACCTTTTGGGGTCACGTGACGTTATCGATCATGTCACGTGACCATTCGATTCGCGGGGGTCGACTTCCTATGGGTGGTCCATTTTGACCATGCGTCTATCTGCCACCGTTATGGAGATATGGCGCCTCAAATGTTGGACGCACGAACGTGCACACGAAAAGAAATAAGGAAGAAAGGAAAGAGAAATTGGAAGTGGAAAAAAGGGAAAGGGAAAGGGAAAAGAGAAGGGAAGGGAAGAGGGAAGGGAGGGTAAAGGAAAGAGAAATGGGAAGGGGAAGGAAAATGGGAAGGGGAAGTGAAAAAGAAGGTGAAAGGAAGATAGCTTTTAAGAAAAGTTGGATGGACGGACGGACGCACGCACGCACGGACACTCGAGTGATTTTATGCTCTGTCCAATGCTATGCATTGCATTAAACAGACAAAAAAC
>Ga0209454_1004280_pt1 | contig 10591 bp, 10 predicted proteins | sample WorMetHERISLAND1_2_FD_187400 | JGI IMG/M metagenome (GOLD analysis project Ga0209454, IMG submission 187400) | Marine gutless worms symbiont microbial communities from Max Planck institute for Marine Microbiology, Germany - Olavius geniculatus... | ecosystem: Host-associated > Annelida >...
CCGAAGACTAAAGCATACGTATAAACTGCACAAAATTTGCCAATTTGGTCAGTTTATTGTCGGGAAAGTAATTAAAGTTGTTGCCACCGGATCTCATCTTTTAAAGCTAAAATGCACCAAATTCGATTTCGGCTGGGGCTCTGCCCCAGACCTTGCTTGGGGAGCTTACAGCGCTCTCCCAGACCCCCTAGCTGGATTTTTTTGGGGTTCTAATTTTAAGGGAAGGGAGGTAGGAAAACAGGAAGGCACGGGAAGGGAGGGGAAGGGTAAAAGGGGAAGGGCAGGAAGGAAAGGGACAAAAGGGAAAGGGAAGGGGAGGGAGAAGGAGACGAGACCCCCAATTAAAATTTCTGGCTACGCCACTGCGAGCCTATACACTGATGGAACGTTTAATAGGCTAGGCCTACTGAAAATGGGTCTAAGCCATATGATTTTGCTGATATATTTGGACGAACAGAGACAGCATTATAGGCCAGTGCAGAAATCCTGCTGAGAAGCGGCGCGTCGCGATGTCGTCGGTCGTCAATGATGACTTCTACTACGACCTTCAGTCGTTGTTTCGCGAGCTGCCCGTGTCCGCCCAGCAGTCGCTAGGAGACCGCCTGATGACGGAGTCGGCGTGGAAGCAGGTCGCTGATCGAGTCCGTTTCTCGACAGCTCGTGTCGATGAGCTGGCGTCTGTGTACGGATCGCGGGCGGCGTGGCAGATGCTGCGTGAGTGGGGCTGCCTGGGTGGAAGCACGTTGCGCGTCCTGAGACAGACTCTCGGAGACATCCAACGGCGCGACATCATCAGCTTCCTCGACAACATCCGTAAACGTAGGTCGACGTGACTTGCTAAACTCGCTGACTTTGAATCTGATAATTTAATAAATATTTCATTTTAATTTTTGCTTGGGTTAGCATACATATATATATATATATATATATATATGTTACCATTTAGTCTACCTATGCCAAAGTGCTCCGAGTCGGGCGTGTATAGCAGAGCGGTGGACTTGGTAAGCAGGTGCTGCTTCTCGCTGGCGGTGATGTTACAGAGGAACGTCACATGGGAGTCGCTGAGAACGAGTTGATCAGCGAGCGTGCGCAGTTCCACGAGATGTTCACGATTCTCGGGCAGAAGCTCATCGTACCCACCAGCAACGACGAGATGAACACCGGCAAACTGTTCCGCAGTCAACACTTTGTCACGAAGCACTGCTGCAAGCAGACATACCACCACACACATACATACCAGCACACGCACAGAGATACACACAACTTCCTTGCACTATGCGCTCACTCATGCCAACGTAATAAAGAAATCGATGCATTGTCCAATTTAACACTTTTTCCGCAGACAATGCTGACATGATTATGCAAACAACAGAGCGGATGTAAACATTTCAGACTATGAAAAGATCCAACTAATTACCAGTTTTATAAAAAAAAATGTAACGTATGTGTCGTATTGTTTTTCCAGCAGCAACGCAGTTGACATTTTAGCTGTTTCACGTTTAATCAAAGGTACAATTTACAGGAAGTGTCTGGAAGTTGGTAGGACCCCTCGTCTTGGTTAATCGACTTGTCTTGTTCTTTCCTCATGTGTACCGCTTCCCTGATCCATCGATCGATCCTGTTGCTTTCTCTGTCGATCACCTTGGCGTGACGTCCCAGTCTATGCCGTGGTTGACGTGATCACAGTGTTTACATGCAATGCACTTAGACCATACAACTAGCCAATGTCATCTGCACTGTTTACATCTACGTATAATGTCATCACATTACAGACCAACTGGAATAGCCCTTGCTAATTGTTTCAATTAAGTAGATTCAAATATGTTTTATGCTACGAAATGGAATTTACGTGAGTGAGTATTTGAGTGGAGGCACAGGTGATGACTGGCATCGCACAATCAGTGCTTTGCTTAGTTGGTTTGGCATTCACACCCAAACTAACATGAAAACACGCTTGTGCAATAATCATAACAAACAACAAACCGAGTGCTTTGAGGGCGAGTGCAACGTTCTTCTTCCGTTCATAGCGATTGATTGACAGAAAGACCGACTGAGCACCAGCTGGAACGAGCGGATGCTCTGATTGGTCGATGCAACTGAAGCAGTCCGAAGCTGTGGAGAGCAGTTGTGGCACTGGATAGAGCACCTGCGGCACGACATGCGACAACGAGCGAAACGTGTCGTGAAAAACACCCGCTGCAATCAGTCATCACACAATTGTTATTGCGTGCACCACACATCACTCACCATTCCGATATTGCTGCATGAAAAATCAATCCTGAAACATGAGTAGAGGCAGCTGGCTTACAATCCTTATAACTGGCTAGCTGGCTTAAGCCGTGGCTTAGGACTACTGATGGACTATGGTGGCTGATGGCAACTAGCCATGGCTTACATATACAAACCAAAAAATTAGTGGCAGATAATTAGATAGTCACATCAATTTTAACAACGCCTATCAATGTACTGGTACTGTAACCTTGAAATAATGATGAAAATCCGAACTGAACCAAGCTGAAAGCAGATCCATGAATCGCACCTCACAAGGTAGCGTGAGTGTTGTAAGGACGACCTTCAAAGTCTATGGGAAACAGCAAACTTTGACCTTCAGCCAACCCAAAACCCCTAAACCGATCGTCACCAAATTTGAATGGCGTAATTACGTCGTGGATATCTACCACCAAAACAACCATATAGGTGAAATATACACCCCTCCCGTGTTTGCATGTTTACTTTTTTGGTTCTTCAACTCAACTACAGGCAAGTCCGTTGGACCGAAAATATGTCAAACGACGTGGTTCTGCGCAAGGAAATGCCTTTTAAAGGTTAAAATAATATAATTTAATTTTTGACTTAATTATTCAAAAAATTCCAAAAAAAATACAATGGCGCTTATGGGAAAAATTAAAAAATTCTTTAAGCTGTCATAACTTTGGTTGTGAGCATAATAGAGTAGTAATTTTTGGTTCTATGGTATGGTTTTCGGGGTTGGCCTAATTAACGGTGACATTTATATTTACCCCTTCTCCCCCTGCGATTATGGCACTAAATGAATGTAATATCACAGCAACAACAATGGCATTTGTTGTCTTGTGGTTCATATGATTTCACCTCGTTACCATCACATAATATCAGCATGCACACCCAACCTTAACTAAAGGCCATTGAACCAAAATGTAAATTAAACTCAACTGTTTTGATAGTAGCAACAGTAACAGCCACAACAATGTTTGTGGTGCGGTCGTCCGTTGTGAGATTGCCACTGCAAGAGTTCACTGCCTTGTTTATCTCATAAATGTAGCCAGAGCGCCAAATGGCCGCTAACCTTTGGACCAACCCGACTGGCTTCAAAAACAGATCTACCTAAACTGGCAGCATTCTCCATCACCGTTTATTACTGCTCAACCCAGAAACTGATACTCGTTTTAGAAAAATAATAAATAAATAGATAGGAAAATAAAAATTTGAATCAATGTGGGTGGCTGATTTACCTGTAGATCTACCCAGGTACTAACGAAGCTCCGCGCAAAGTAACTTAGTCGATCGCACACAATACCACTACGCTACACGATGCACAATGATAAAAAGAAAGTTAGCTTCAGTAAACCTGCCTGACAACCCTGTAGTGAACAAACAATATTACTAAACAAATATAGAGTTTTTGTGTGAACCTGTGAATTGACTGTTGACCAATATACAGTCTGCCATGCCAGTCGTGAGCTCCTCGAGCCAGTCGATGGGATATCTGTAAAGCTTCTTGATAACACTGTGTCGATCTGTTAACAGCATATCCGGGAAATGACAGTAGAAAAGCACCTGCCAAAACAAGCCATGTGTTTAGATATCTGAACTCTGTGAAGTCAGGTCTCTCAGAGTCACTATTTCAAAACATTCCTTTTACATCTCCTATGCTAAACAGTCGTTTTGGAAGGAATTGTGCTATTATTTGTAATTTTGTAATCATTTTGTCCACCGTTACTTCTGTGTTCGTGGTCTGCATGCATGCAGGCTAGAGAGTCACGCAGCTGCTGCCTGCTGAACCTACACTAAAATAAACACAAAAATGGTGGTGACACCTGGTGAATACATATGAACATTATGAAGTAACTTTCTAACCCAAGAGCCTGCCAATGCACTTATCCTCCAGGTCCTGCCTGATAGTGCCGTTTACTAGCTATTGTATTACTATGTAGGACCCACGAGACCAGTTAGAAAGTACAACTTAACGTGCTTCCCACGTAGCTCATCTTGAAAGGGTTAACGTTCATCACTACCGTGCTGAACTGTGACAGAGAATGCTACACAACTTGACAAGATGGCCACATACTGTAGTACGGTAGCAGCATGGACAATGGCAGAAAGAAAACTCAGGCCAATTTTGCCACAGCCGGATCCAGTGGCATATTTAAGGGGGCCACGGTGCGACGGCCCCCCCTTTGGCCCCGACCATGAAAATTTTTTATAGGCGACTTTATATGAAAAGGTGCATTTTTTGCCATTTTTCAGCAAAAATTGCAAAATTCAACAATGTTTGATGGTCTTTTGCGTTTTCAAATTTAAGAAAAATGGGCGAATTTGCGGTTTCCATTGAACCTTAAGAAGCAAAAAGTGTTTCCGCCCCCAGACCCCCATTATAGGCTCACGCTCTGCGCGCTCACCATGGCCCCCCTTTTACCAAATCCTAAATTCACCACTGGCCAGTTCAGCCAGATGTTGAGTCTGAAATGTAGTACAGTACCAGTATGCTTCGAGTTAAATTATACTATAGTAACAATATTTATCCAGTGACATCCCTTCAATATTCTGCTGATAACCAAGATCCATTCTTTACTCATGCTATAGACTAGGCCCATTCTCTCTCAATGGTGGCAGCTTCGATATCTCAACTGACAGTACCGCAACTTGACTTTCTAAAAAAAATTTAAGCACTGTATTAACTCATCTGCACAAAGGATTTATTGTGACTTACACACAGTTATGGCTGTTCATATGTTCATAGGGTTCATATGTTGATGATATTCATGACTTTTGAACATTGAGTCGAAGAGAAAAAGAGACCAGACTTTTGTATATGTGGACACAGTGATAGCAGTGATGACAAGTTAAGTGAAGGGCAGATACCTTGACAGGGTGACGACGGAGTCGCAGCACTGGAATGCAGGCGGAGACTTGGTCGACAAAGACGACATCGCATGGAATTCCACTGAATAACACCAACCACATTGCCACGACAATCATTCTCAGATATGCACATGCTGCCCGACATCGACCAAACACCGACCTAGACAGCAAACGCAGCAAAGATGCAGATCTGTGCCTGATTGCCACAAAGAAAAAGCCGTGCTACCAGTATACACATGACCAGCTGGTACATATTAAGCAACTATGCCAAACGCTAACCATAAACCTGGTGCTATCGCAAAAATTCCCCACCAGGAAATTTGAAATGACAATCTAGGCTTTAGGATTATCGATAGGGTGGGTCTTAAAATCAGGTTTATGCTTGAGGTTACTGGTAGACATAAGACAACTGAAAACTAACAAAATCCATTGTTAGGACCGCAACTGTTTCTTTCAGTTATGCGTGCGCGCTTGCATTTTGTCAACCGTGAATAGTTGATGGCGGCATCTGGTCTATACGATGGTCCGTTTTTCACGCCTGCTGTGACAGTCCTCTGGTGGCCCAGTTGCACCCTGTAGACTGACTGATGTTACTGCACATGTGTGAGAACTCTACTGGGCAAAGACACGACAGCTGAACGTTATTATCTGCCGAGCACTCGAACATTCAACACCTTGTGCTCTTTATGTTCATTAGCAGGTAGCCAACGTTTGAAAAGACGTACGTGAAACGACGAACGACTTCTCAAGGAACGCTTTCTGGAAAGCGTTACACGACACACGTTTGCGAGTCAGTTGGTGCGTGACCCCGTCGACACAGCACATGGCAGGTGGTTCATTGTCAGCCGTCCGACTATCATCGTCCACCACCCAACTTCTGTCTTCCAGCAGGTGGCAAGCGGGTTCTACAGCAGCTGCCCAACTACTGCCTTCCGTCCGTCGTCGTCTTCCGTCTTCTGCTGCCATCCTCCAGCTTCCACCTCGCATCACCGACCAGCTACAGGATAGTCGCATGTTATGTTTTTGTTTGCTGCTGCGCTTTTATGTTTTAGTTCCATTCCCCTAGACAATAGCCTTTCACTGTATATCATTGTTCATCTTGCTTTAATATAAATTTTACCAAACTGTATGTGTTATTGAGCAAGTGCAATCTAAGCCACACAAGCAAAAACGTAACACCATGAAAACAACAACTTGATTTTCTGTAGTTTTCAGTTGGAGTTAGGGTTAAGGTTTAGGGTTAGGTTTTCAGTAATAAAAACTACCAAGAATGTCTTTGTAGTTAGTCAGGGTTAGGGTTAGGGTTAAGGTTAGGGTTAGGGTTAGGCGAAATAAGATTAGGCGAAATAAGACCCAACCCTTAATCCAGTGCCATCTTGAAAGCTTTCCAGCCAAATCTCAAGGCTAGCCCTAAGTGTGGCACTAAAGATCGAAAACTACAAAGACATTCTTGGTAGTTTTCAATACTGAAAACCTACTACAAAACTACAACTACAAAAACTACAAAAAAAACAAGTTGTTGTTTTTCGGTTGGGTCACATTTCGCCTAATCTCATTTCGCCTAACCCTAACCCTAACCCTAACCTTAACCCTAACCCTGACTGTTGTCTGTAACGAAATGAGATTAGACGAAATGAGACAACACCGGATTAAGATCAGTCTTAAGAACCAAATTAAGGTTAAAGTCATAGATACAGTTAGGGTTGGGCTTAGGGCTAGTTTGAAGATTCGAGTAAAGTTTTGCGATACTGCCCACACGCACTAAGCCTAGGCCTAACATGCTGGCCGTGATGCACATCATGCTATTTGCAACACTGTGACAGCCACCCACGGATGTGCAGCAGCACTTTGCTGCAACACAGCAGTGAAATGGGCGTCGCGACGCATTCCCGGGTAGCCTGGAGTTGTCACAGCTCCTTTTAACGTGAGAAAAACCTGCTGTTATATCCTACACCTGCGCCAGTCTACCGTCATGTGTCTATCATACCGTGCCAGAGACATCAACACACAGAAGCTGGCACATATTCCGAAAAAAAGCAGCAGCTGTACCTAGGCAGCCAGTCGCCGACGGTGATGACAGACAGGCGTCCGTCGTGCGTCTCGTCAAAACAGTGAGACGTGTCGTGATGTGCGGTTAGCATGGTGACGCCATGTCCACGAGACCGTAGAGCCATGGCAGCGTCAACCACCGCACGCTCCGCACCGCCTATACCTAGGTCCGGGTGAATGAACACCACGTTCAGCATCTCAACGCTCTGTGTTCGTAATTATCTCGAAATAATCGAATTGTTGATAGACACACCCACATTCACCAAGAATAATTAACACTCGTCAAGTAAGCAAAGAACAACAACAAAAGGCGCAGAGGAAACACACAAGCCAAAAACGCTGTCCTGTCTAGAACCCTGTGCTAGAACCACAGACCTATACATAAAATTTCTAGAATGGCTAGAACCATTAAAAGGCGTGTCAATAGTGCTTGCTATGATAAGCAACTTGTCTGCGTCTATCTGCAAACATTTTCACGCTATACACAAGCCAATAGCGGTAAAATAACCACTTTTAGGGGGTAGCCTTCTTTGACGCCCGCGTGCGCCGCCCTCCTTGAACCTAAGGGGTCGGAACTTGCAGCAATAAAATCTGCGCTTAATGCTGAAAATTTCGTATGCAGATTGTCTTGGTCTATCTCCAGCCATTTCGGCGCAAAATTTGTGTTGCAGCTCGAAATCGTGAAAAAACACTAAAACAGCTTTTTTTCAGAGGGGGGGGAGGAATTCAATGTCATTCAAAGTCATCGATGTTGACATTCTCATGAAGCTCGTCACCAGTGCTTGTTATGATAAGCAGCATGTCTGTGCCTATCTGTAACCGTTTACACGATATCATATACGAGCCAATATCGGTAAAATAAGCAAATTTTAGAGGGGTATCCCTCTTTCATGCCCCCGTTCGAGGAAAACCCCCTTACCCAGGCGCACAAAATTTTGTCACGATAAACTAGAGTCCTTGCGGCAACCCACAGTGAAGATTTCGTGATCCTAGTTTGCGTCTGTTTGATACAGGGATGTGCACGAAACCTTCTGAGCTGAGACCGAGACGAGACGTTGCAGCTTCCGAGACGCTGGCCGAGACCTTGAAGCTCTTGAGAGTCTCAGGAGCTTCAACGTCTCGCCGAGACGTTTTCCGTGACGTATGGTGAAACACATTGACAATGAAAAAAAAATTATACGGATTAATTAACTCGCACCATGTTAAACGCTTTCTATTGGTAATATTGTGGGTTTTTGCACTTTATTTTGACAATTATCACTGAATAATTAACAGCTTGAATTGCAACTGCAGTGCTGTAGACATAAACCATTATGTTTATCGCAATTTGCAAGCAACCAAAATTAGGAATTCGACAGGGGTCAATTTCCTAACTACAGCTGATTATAGCCTTATACGTCGTCTACATTTGGCCGATATTATTCATTCTAACACCATACACTTTATCATGGGGCCGTCCTTCCTAGAAGGAGGCCCTATCATGTGTTGATCCTGTCCGTCCGTCTGTCTGTCCCGTGCCTCCACCTAGAGGGAAAACAAAAAGGCCTACGAGCACCAAACTTGGTAGGAAGGGTCCCTGTCACGCCAGCACCCCGTGGACCAATTTCAAGGTCAAGAAGTCAGAGGTCCAGGTCACGGCGGCTATCATCCATAGATCTCATCCGTATGGCTTTTGGCTAGTTTCACAGAAGGCCCAGTAAAACATAATCATTCACCAGATGGCGCCAGACGCGTAGGTCCTAAGCTTATAGCGTCTCACTTGTACTCATCAGATGGCGCCACTATTTCGCTCTGGCAACTCAACTGCAAGGACGACCCCGTAGCGGGCGGCCCCACAACGGCCGCACCCTCTTGTTTACATTGCGACTAGGTCACTGACAAAAAAACTTACATGACATAAGCTTAATTCTGCTTGATGATAAATAAGTAAATGAAAGAGTAAAAACACTGTAAACGAATATGTCTAAGCCACAAACGTCATGCTGGTTAGTATCGCTCTAACTGCAGCTACGGTATGCACGCCACTCGCCTGCACAAAACATCTCGACGAAACGCAATGGCCCGAGACCCGAGACGTGACCTACTGGGCTGAGATCGAGACATATTGCTCCGAGACCAAGACGAGACCCGAGACGCATCGGTCCGAGACCGAGACGTTCAGGATTTTGTCTGAGACGAGACCGATACGAGACCTTATTACGTCTCGAGACCGAGACCACATCCCTGGTTTGATACAACACCGTGGTGTGACGGACAGACGGACGCCCAAATGATGGCTAAAACGCACGAAGCATTACATGCTCTTGCACGTAAAAATTGATGGAACAATGCAAATTTGATGATGACAAGAAAGTAATATGCGCTACAAATAGCTGGCTGGAAGACCAAGATGAATAACTCCTCTACAGTAGAATCCGAGCTTTGGACAAACGCTGGACCAAGTGTATTTCAGCTGCAGAAAAGTACGCTCAAAAGTGAGAAAATACGACTTACATATCCTTTGGTTATCTATGTCGGTCTACGAACTTTTTGAATGACCCACGTACGTCAAAACAGTTCAGTTCAGTTCAGTTCTGGTGCCTTGAACATGCCTTTAGTCACCTGCAGTGTGGGTACTATCTACGAGTAGTCTCTTTGAAATAAAAAAAAAGCTGACTGCTGTAAATGCAAAAACGTCTAACATCAATTTCAACACAAATTTAACTAAATATAATAATCCTGTATGTATGTTAAAATTATGGAATATCATTAACAGAAACTACATCTACATAAAATACTGAGTACCTAAAACAACAAACAAAGCAACGTTAACATAGAATTACTGGCATATAAATACACCGCACATGTGCTAAGAAAAAGTTCTGAATGTTTCGGTCATAGTAAGATGACAGTTTCGGGACAACGCAAATTCAAACAAAACAAAACCATATTTCAAATGCAAGTTTACGATGACGTGACTCAGCAACAGTTTATAATGGTTCATCTGAAACGGACAGAATACGTATGACACGTAACGACATATTTACGAATACGTAATGACAGAATATGTATGTCAAACGTAAATTGAATGCAAAAACACTGTATACTGTCTAGTTAGTTTGAACTTGGACAACTAAAGTTGTTACTACAAGAACAGCACAATGTCATGAAAATATTACAAAGGAGAACACTTAACACAATCATCAGCATTTATGCTTTTCGTTGGCTGTTTTCCAAGCATACTGTCGTCTGTAATTGGTGCATAAAGACACAGTTCCTATGTAGACGTGTTTATGCGATAGAAAATGTACAAAAAATCAGTTTATACACTTGTTAACGGCGACATGCAATGAGTGACACATCGAAAACAGCAAAAATCATAAAAAGGTGATATCACTCACCATCACATCGCCTAACTGTCAATGTGCTGTTGAATAATATC
>Ga0209454_1004281_pt1 | contig 10589 bp, 9 predicted proteins | sample WorMetHERISLAND1_2_FD_187400 | JGI IMG/M metagenome (GOLD analysis project Ga0209454, IMG submission 187400) | Marine gutless worms symbiont microbial communities from Max Planck institute for Marine Microbiology, Germany - Olavius geniculatus... | ecosystem: Host-associated > Annelida >...
GACAGCACGAGCAAGGGAGTTTTGGATGTGTTGAAGACGATTTAATTGAGACTTAGGAAGATTATAGTATAGAGAGTTACAGTAGTCAAGTTTGGAGTGAACGATGGAAGTTGCAATGAGGCTGGCCGTTTTGGAATCAAGAAAAGGACGGATGCAACGAAGCTGACGAATGTGAGAATAGCAAGATTTAGACAGTGCACAGATTTGATCCAAGAAAGTGAGGTGTTCGTCAAATATGAAGCCAAGGTTACGAGCAGAGTGAGTAGTGTAGAGAGAAGAGTTACCTCGTCGCAAGCGGCACATCTCGGCTTGAGTGTCTCGGCGTGATGTCGTCCGCAGTACAGTCTGTGTTCGACAGATGGCGCCGCGCCGCCAGTGCTGCTGCTGCTGGTGGTGGTGGTGGTGTAGAAGTAGATGAGATCGACCAGGAGTTCGGAGCAGACGCAGCAGATGAAGCACTGTGGATGCCAGTGAGAGTCCGGTCCGGCGCGTGATGCAGTCACGGACAACTCGCCGGCCAGGATTGCCAGACCACACTGTAACATATTCACACAAACACAGTCACTATCATCATCAGCATCATTATCTTTTATTCGCTCAAAATACAAATACATAAAAACTCACAAAACCCAGTTGGCAAGACATTTCATCAAAAAGCATGTAAAGTCAGTGACGTTGATCAAAGGGGGCTCCTCCCCCAATAACAATATCGGGGCGAGGGTACTATCCCGGACCCTGCTAGGGGAGATTACTGCGCCTTCCAAGAACCCCTACGCCTAGTGGAAGGGCGTTTGCTACTTCCGTCCCAATAACCCCTCACCCGCTGTTGGCCTTCCCGAGATAAATTTATATCGACATCACTACAAAACCGGAAGATAGCAGTAGCTCGCGCAAATTAAAATCGTATACCTACAGCCGTATACTGTACGTGATTACGTAAGGGGAAGTTAATTATAGGGGGCCTACCTGTTGACAGAAAACGTCTGCAGGCGGATCGACGGGAAGCAACGGACGCACGATTCCACGACCGAGAGCGTCGTGTTTGCGTCGCGCGCAGAACGACGCAAACTCTTGATTATGTTCTTGGTTGAGCGTCACGTGACAGTATCTGGGGTCGTTGTCGTGTGGCGGCAGTTGACGCAGAAGACGGCGGATGCGGTTGCGGTCTCCGGCGGAACCGACCAACGGCACAGAGCTCGGCGACAGAGCCCGCATGTACTGATGTACCTGACAACAAGCCGTCCACGATACCATCTATCAATCAATCATACAGTAGGCCTATCAGTCAATAATTAAAACACAAGACCGCGGCACCCAGGCCTACGAAGCCGAAGTCTCATGCGATGTCTACCGTATGTTACGGGTTTGGAGTTGCTGGCAGCAAGACACATTCATATTCGTCAGGGGCCAGCACGTATACGACGTATCGATCGATGCAGTCTTGTGTAGCGAGAACAGTGAGCCCGAAGAGTACAGCGCTGCAGGACCTACTATGTAGGGTAAAGTGGAGGCAAACTGCCTCCACTTTGAGTCAAGGGGAGATTTGCAAAATGCAATTAACCACAACGCATTTGTATAATGTCATATATCGCGAACGAATGGGAGTTTTAACCCGCAAAATGTACCAAAAAGTGTTTGGCGGCCGGGCTCTGCCCAAACATATTAGGGAACCATGCAACGCTTCCCCAGACACCCCAAGTTGGATTAACTGGTAAGAAAAGGAAAAGGAAAAAAGTAAGACATGGTGAGAAGGGGAAGGAAGTAAAGAAGAGAAGGAAAGGCCAGGTAACCCGTACTAATCAGAGTGATTTCTATGACACCCAGTTTCATCGCGCTCATCCGTCTATCCGTTCTCTGTTGATAACTGCCCAGACCCGTGGCACGCTCTCGACCCTCGATCCGACCTGACCTGACCTGACCTTCACCTGACCCTGACCTCATTACGTCTCGCGTCGTCTTCAACTACTTGTAACATAGTGTCTACATCGGTCCGTGTTCTGATCATAGAAGGACAGACGAGAGTAGAGAAGCGTCACTAATAACTTAAAGTGGGCGCCTCCGGACACAGTGTCCCAGGCATTCAGTTACATTTTTCGCACCAAATTTCCATTTTCGAGATAACGCGCGCTCCTGACTAATGAAGTGTTACTTTAGGCTACGCCAGCGTCCCTGTCAAATGACATCTCATTCTGTTTAACGGCTTTAAACGGTGCATGAGTGTGACAGACGTATACGGACGGACAGACAGACAACGCTATTATAAACACATGTCGCAATAAACGGCATCGCTCATGCTTTCGACGACGTTGAACAGAACTGAATAGTGCGAGTTCATACAGTCTCTGACTATGAGTCGATAATTATACACCCTGTTCCATAAAAACAACCACTTCGATAATTATTTACTAATATTTGCTAAACTGTGATCAATTTTGAAAATTTTTTCTTTCACTGGCAGTTTCGGCAAATAATTTGCAATAAAAGCACTTTTTGATGTAGGCGGTTGCATATGAGTTGCATTGCACAGTGGTAAATTATATAGGCCTACGGTAATGCAGTCTGTGCTGTTACCGTATTCATATCGCGATGCGCCTGTGCGTATCAGTTATCCCGACGTGATCCGTGATTATTGGCCGCTAAGGCGATCATCCTGGACGGCGTAGTGTGGACTGGACAATAGCGGACCACGCGATCGTAAATTCGTTTACCGGCGACATTCGGCGGTTTAATAAAGACATCGCAACGACGACTGGCTACAAGACGGTTGATGTCGCCGGATGTTATTTGCGGAACATGATGGGAAGGATTTCGACCGAGAGCGTCAAGAGATTAGCAGATTTGCTCGTTGGTCGCTACAGCAATCTCAAAGCAAAGACAGCTACTAGACCGACAGTGAAAAGGAAAATGGACTTGTGTACTATTTGATCGCTCTTTTTAAAAAAGTACGAGAACAAATCACGATTTTTCTGTTAAAGGTGCAATAACAGTGATAGGTTTTTTTTGGTTCCGACTTTCCCTTTTTAGCCGACCGTACTAACGATAGCGCTTATGGTAGGATGTTGTATCCGTCTGTCTGTCTGTCGTATGTAACATAGACCTACGTACTGTGGCTAAACAGTACGTCTTGCCAAAAACCCGTGAAGAAGCAAATAGGGTTGACCAATTGCAACCCTGTGATACTAATTCATTACGACTACCCATCCTCTCAAACGTGGATACTGACTGCACCCCAAAATACTGACATTACGACCTGCGACCAAATCGAATCAGTTAACGTAGGAACTATAGGAACTGATCAACGTCCTATCCAATGGCACCATCACAGACTACCTACGGACACCTGTTTTCTCAAACTATAGTGCATAGTGCATTATTGCCAAACTGTATCAGTGGAATGGTTACTATTAACAAGTTATCACACTGATCAATGCTTTATTTAACGCCTCCATTGTCAACCCTCCCCTTCTTTACCAAGCACGGGTACTGACCAAATATTGGTTGCAAATTGCGACGAAACCGCTGCAAATAGCAACAAGGTCACTACGGATAATTTATAGAAGCTTATCAATGCCTTCCAACGATACAATCGCGGACCCCCTGCGGACATCTGTTCTCCAAAAATATGGGTCATAACATCGTTTCCGCAGAAAAATTATTGTTGCCAAACAGTGTAATAAGCTCTTCTATAGCGACAACTATGCTTCTTGCAATGACAAACTTTTGTTTGATTTATAGACGGCTCGGCGCATAACCCGCGATCTCTCTATCACAAGTCCGACCCTTAACGATTATGCCATGCACCAAGCCACGCGTATAGGCGTATGGGCGTAAATACTGACACAAAAGCGCATTAGCGCACTATACAAAATGCCGTAATAATTAGTCCCCTGACAATGAATATGAAAACAGCCATCAACCGCTATGCCGCTAATACCGGTAGTATAAATACGGCATTGAATTTTAGAATTAACGAAACTAACATTTAAAATTAAACTGCAGAAACTGTATGTATCTAATCGCTTTGATATTTGTTGAAACACAAAAACCAAACGCCTTGTGCAGATATCAACAAAACAAAAAAAACTGCACTCTTTTACTTGCCCAGTCGCCTATTTTCTAGCAGAAGTTAAACAATATTAGCGAGATTGACGTCGACAGAGGAGTTATTTACCTGTGCGGGACTAAGTCCGGCAGGTACCCAGGCAAACTCCTCTATACCGCATCCACTGTCATCATCAGATGTGGACGCCGCGGCTCCTGCAGCTGCCAACACGTGGTTCCACTGCACACCAAGGACGGCCGCATTCTCCTCGCCCTCGCCGTCTTGATGGAATCTCCAGCCCAGTGCCAAGTTGTGACGTAACTCCGGCGACCGTCTCATCTTCGGCGTTCTACACACAGCAGCGAAAATAAGGGCTTGAAATGTGGAAAAAAAACCGGGTGATGATGGAATCTTTTATAGCTGTTGGAGTTCGTTCAAAATTGCGGCGTATGCGTTGTATATGTGTGCTGTATATAACTAATCCCCAATACACAATCTGAGAGCGTGCTGAAAGTCAGTAAAATATGCAGCTGAAGAAGAAAGGTTTAATCTACCAATTCCTCTGGCAATTAAAGCTCTGACAAAACCACATTTTATATTTATTTATTTATTTATTTACCATAATACACATGAATACCCAGATAGCATATTCTATACCATTAAATTAGAACCATTATAGTCAGCACAGAGTCAATTGATTCTTTTTAAAAATTTAACTAAAATGGTATCACATTGTAGCTTCAAATTTTGCCACTTTTTAACATTTTAAATAACCCTTTTATGAAATCGTAATAAGCACAGACAACTGCATATGTCGCAGTAAAATGCAGCTCAAAAATAAAAAAAGTAAAGATAAAGGCCAACACTTGCTATAGCACTTCTCATCGTTGCTCAGAAGTGCTTTACAATTTCGGAAATGGCAGCTGATCCGCATGAGCTAATGATACCACAGCGCAGTAAGCGGCCGTCGCGTGACGAACAATTGGACCCGCGGTTTGCAGCTAGCTTATACTAAGTTCAGTAAATTAAACTATAAACCTGTAGCAAAAACTTTACAGTCGTAAGGAAAGTACTACAGAATGTGTTTATTTCATGTTTAAAACCGTGCTTCGGGGCAATCTCAGAAGTTACACCGGAAACTTTTGAAAAATGGTAACCCTTATTTTTGGAGACAGGTGTCTGTAGGCTGTCGGCGACTGTACTTTTGCGTAAAGCGTTGGTAAGTTTTGTGTTTGAATAGACATCGGAATGATTAGACATCAACAACGTCTGCATTTCAATGTCATATGTTGACAAATTTAGTAAACTAAATAACTTAATTACGCCGTAAGCGACTGTCACCATCCGAAAATTTGGGAATGTTTTAGGGGTGCTGAAATCGCGAGACCTGACATCGCGAGATTGGACAACGCGGCACTAGATAGCATGGGTGGACTAGTCATCGATGATGGGCCCCGACAAGCGAAGCCTTAGATTCGCGCAATCATTTTCCAAATAACAACCTATATGGCTACGATATACATCAACGTTGCAGAGAGACGAACATGCATATGCACGAATAACGTACTGTGACAAATTAACACAATAAGAAAGCTAATTGTCGTACTCAGCAAAAGACTTCTCGTAAAAGACTCCTGCAAATGACGACAGTCGTGTACGCAAGTCATTTCGTCGACGCGACAGCCAACGGAAGACAAGCGTCGCTAACAAGAGACTTGTCAGCAGCAGCAGCAGCAGTAACGGTTTGTTTCTTTCTTTCTCCGAGTTTGCGTCAGCGGCGATGATACGAATTGATATGCAACGTCGGTCAGCAGCGGGCGTAGCGGCGTGCAATAAGTCGCTCGGCTTGCATTATTTACGCGCCACTGTCAACACCCACTTGGAGACGGGTCGTCTCCGGAAAATACCAGCCACTCGTTACTCAAACTCGAAATTCTGTTGTATTTCACAAACAGTTTTTTGCAAGTTGCAGGTAGGCCTTATATTTTACATTGTTGCTTGGTGTGCATGACGCAGGTATACTTTATTTTACATAATATTATATAATAGTTTATTTATTCACCACAAAGGTAGACAAACAGAAATGGACAGACAGACAGACAGACAAACAAACATACACATAAAAGACAGTAAAATAAGCAAGCGATTCGTGTTACCTAACACAGAGTCCATCACATACAAAAGATGATGTACTACTAACTGTACTAACGGAAAAGTCACAAACCAGCCATGGCGCTGAACTGCCATAACCCGTTCAGCCTCAACTGCGGTAGTTACACTATTGAATACAGTCAAAAAATAGCAATATGTTTAACCTTAACCGTTTAAAAATCATGACGAAACCATTGGCAATTTACATTAATAGCTGAAAATTCAACATTAAGATTTGACACTAAATCATATAACAACAAACCGGTATTTTTGCACGGTCCGTTAAGGAAAATAAGCATGCGATTGATAGATAAAGTTCGTTGGTAATGCATTTTACGCGTATTATGTCGATACCGGTAATCATTTTACAATATCGCTGCGTTTACAATAATGACTTAACGCACACCTCTACGCGCCCGATTTTTGTGGTACACTCCACTGAGAGCTGCAGTCTACGCCACGGTGACACACGGAATGCCAATATCGCGGAGTAATTGACAAGTGACGTCACATCATGACGTCATCAGGCACCGACAACACAGAAGGTACTGACTTATAACCGGCCACAGTTGTATCATCTGACATTTATGGGCAAAAATTAACAACTTACATTTACGTCGCTCAAGATACAGCAACAACCGATGGTCAAGGACACTATAGTCAGGACCACACTGTCTACAATGCAGGAGAGCTCCGATAGTCCAAAGATTCTTTATGTTTTGGCACTTTAATATCTGATCGTTTGTGTGCGGTAAGCTATTTTTCAACCTTCGTAATTATTTAGCCGCTTGCGTGCATCTTACATTTTCACATTGTGCTCTGTTTCTGCATTCGCAACTCGGGTGCCACATTTCAACTTTCTGTCACAGTTCATTACTTGATTTTCTGTAGGCCTACCCATCGTAGTAGTCTAGCAGAAATGCATGTAGTAGTCGGAGCAGCAGTACCAATACGTTTAAGTTTATGATGTTTTCAGGCAGGCAAATTTTATCAATAGTGATGGACATTATGTCTATTGTGATTATTTTGCCCATGCGGCGGAAAAAAGTTTAGGTCGTCCATAGCCAAAATCTCATAGCTAAAGAAAGACGTATTACGTATAAAGCGCGTCTTTGGATATTACGTAACCCTAACCATAACCACAAGCTTTATCATTCTTTTCTCTGGATCCGCCAAGGGGATGGGATCTATGGCGGGCATACAAACTCATGACGTTATCAGTAGTAATTGATGACGCCAGGTCGGAGACCGTAGCGTCCATAGCGACCTCCCTAGCGACCGGTCCCGTCCCAGAATGCCCCGAGCAGGCACCACGTGACCACGCACCTGCGCATTCGTCGCCATCCTGTTAGCATAGATTAAGTGTCGCCGTCGAGTGTCGATTGACGGTCACTGAATGATTATACATGCGGCGCGATCTCAAAGCTGTACCGGAGTGGGGACATCTCCCCACTTTGTCGGCGAAAGCGTCCAGTCCACTAAAACGTAAAACGTAAAGTCCTTTCCGAGCCTTAAGGCTCATAAAGCGGCGCTGATTTCCGTTTCCTTAGCCCTCAGCCACTAGCCGCCTTTCCTTACCTCCAGTCCACTATTTGAATAAAATCCGCGCAAAAAAGTCAGCTAAGCACTAGAATATAATTATCACTATCATTATCACTCCTATATGGTGGTAACAAAACAGCTTCACACAAATCTATGAATTTGTTCTCCGTATCTCTGTCTATAACTGTTCGTTATTTTATTTTACAGTATTTTTTTGCAGATTAGTCATATTTTTTTTTAAAAAAACTTCAATCAATTTGTATTATGTTAAAAATAATTTTTTAGCATTTTTATATAATACATATTACCAAGAAACCCAACTGTCGCTATGAGAGCCGACCATACTGGTTGTCAGCGACCTTTAATGTCATCCAAGGTCGATAATTTTTATTTCGTCTAAAAGAACGTATGCCACTTCCTATTAGTAATTAATAGTAACATTGACCGTATCTTTCACCGTTTCCGAGATATGACTAGTTTACCGTTAAAAACGCACATTTTTCTTACCTCCGTGATTTAACTTTGAATTTGAAATTGTTTTCCTTGCATTTCATCGCTGAAATTTTGCATGAAATTTTGCATTTAACAAACGCGGCTAATTATTCGTGTAGCAAATTTTTCCCTACGACCTAAAGCTTAGCCACAATACATCCGTTACAGACAGACAAACAGATAGACAAACGGACAGGCGGACAAACGGATGACAACCATGACAATAGCTCGACCGTTACTTAAGTACGGTCGGCTAAAAACTATGCAAAGCCTACAGATATTCCAGCAAGATGTAACGTTACGCCACTGAAGTTTCAACCCGCCACCCCACGTTTGTTGAACGGGGCTACGTTCCTCCCTGACTCGGTGCGATGAGCAGCTGCAGCGATAGCCACCCGCACTGTGCGACTGTCTGCTCTGACTTGTAGGATAAGTCGGATTCAGACGCTGCTCATTTGCCTGATTGAGGTCAGAACCTCACAGTTTCATCCCGTATTTCCGCAAGACCACGACGTTCAAATACTACGCCGGTGAACAACAACGCCAGACGCTTCTACGAACTTGAAGTGAACGCTACACGTCACTGCGAACACGCTGCGTCTCATGTGCGTCCGTGCAATGTTGAGGTCGCGGCGTGATTTCTCCAGAGAGCATATATGTGCGACGCCGTCCACTGCAACTAGGCAATTCACGCATTCAACGCGTAGTGGCGTGATCTGTATCCAACATTGGGGAGAACAGTGGCGACAGGGGCGGTGCGACGATGAAGCATGCCGACTACCTTAAAAGATTTGCGGAGCGTCGTAGGCCTACGCTTCACTGGCGTCGTGGCAAAAGGGCATAGAAAGCATTTGCCTCCCCTAAATTTAAACTGTCAAATTTACTTTCCTGAAATACAAAATTTTGGGCTAAAAATTTTCCATTTTTAGGGAAAAATAGAGAGTCTGACGAAATCGATCGCTGATGAGACGATGCTCATCGAAACCTGGGGACTGTTTTGTATTTATGATTGATAACAGGAATAGTTGATGTGATTAACATTTATTTTATATACAAATTGTTGACGGACACAAAAATTACATTTCCAAATGTCGAGTTAATGATACGAATGTACTTGGTGCTCATGGTCACCAAATGTTCTGGTAGACGTTTTATTAGTTAATTGAAGTTTTGTCAAGAACAGAAGTCTGAATCGGTCACTTAATCCAATGAACGCTGAATATGACATTCAATTAAGATCGATTTCGAGAAAAGGTCAAAGGCCAAGTCTTGTAAAGTACCTGGTCTGTAACGGTAGCTTGAAATGCTTTTTTGGCAAAACATAATTTGCTGGATAATTGTAAACATGCATTGTTGTCGCTTTTTTATTTTGATCATTCCAAGGTAAGGGGCCTCCACTACCTTACATCATCTTTTTAGCATCAGCACTACTTTGGCTCGTCACAGTGTGTATGTGTGTGTGCCTTGAAAGCAGACGACGCAAAGTTCCGCGCTCCCTGGGCCTCTCATAATCTAATTTCGTCTGTGATTTGTAATGGCGGCGCGCTGCTAACTCAGTTAGACCCAGAGACGTCCTATTCGTTAGCGAGCGCCGGACGCTCCAGTCACGAGATGCATAAAACTTCATTCCGGTTGCAATCTGTAAAGCTGAGCAGTTGACCTTGTCCTCGTCTTGCAGAAATGCATGCCGTCTGCAAGCCTGTCTTCGTACAGTCGCCGGACGTCTCACAATGCTTCAGCGCATTCTGGCCAGGCACGCAAATATATTAGCAAAGAATGCCTCGGTATACACTGTATATATAGGCTATTGTTTCATAAAAATGCCATTCATGTGTTTGTTGTTGTCAATTTGCTCATGGGTCTCACTGCACTGCACTGCAGAACTGCACAGCAGAACTGCACGACAATATTTTTGGGTCCGTCTGTTTATCTGTTTATCTATTGTTCTCTAGATTTCTCAAATACTCTGAACGGATTTCGATTAAGTTTTGAAGGATTCAGTGGTACGTGGGTGTGGCTCAAGAAACAAGTGATTAGCCTAAATTCTGATCCACATCCGGATGTTTAACCAAATAGCAAAATTCGTCATAAGTAAATGGTAGAAAATACCGGGTGTCGCAAAAAAACGTCCCGAACATTTGCAGGCATTATTCACGCGAGCAGTCAAAATGTATCAGTGCAAAAGCATATGTCTAATGGCCAAACATCTTCGGATATGTGTAGGAATTTTCGTCTAAAACACTTCTCTACTAGTTGTGATACAAACAAAATAGCGTCACACGCCATAAAGCAACTTTTGCAAGCGGTTCATCATTTGCGTTGCCTCTTGTACGCAGGCTAGGCCTACGTCAAAACGTCACAG
>Ga0209454_1004282_pt1 | contig 10588 bp, 5 predicted proteins | sample WorMetHERISLAND1_2_FD_187400 | JGI IMG/M metagenome (GOLD analysis project Ga0209454, IMG submission 187400) | Marine gutless worms symbiont microbial communities from Max Planck institute for Marine Microbiology, Germany - Olavius geniculatus... | ecosystem: Host-associated > Annelida >...
GTCATAGGCCTTTATTTCTGCTTCGGCAGTGCGGCTCCGTCATTTTTGAGGCTTAGCTGCAGTTATCATTTAGTTATTTTATTGTTTTTTTTCGGTCCTTATTTTTAGTCCCCATGTGACGGTATGCATATGTTCGTTGCCAGTCAGTCAAATGCATTAAACCTAACAGTTGTGTAATTTTGCCGAATTTTATAAGCAGCGTAATTTATTGCGAATATTACATGTAACGTCAGGTAAACTTAGCAAAGAAATTTTTACAATTTAACTGTTAGGCAATTTTCTTGTTACGTATGACTGAACAAAAACGGCAATTCGCCAGTTTTCTGTTCAACTCTGATTACGCTATTGGATTCAGCCACACCTAATATTAATATTTCACGAAGTAACATATCGAAGCGTATGTGATCCGTTAATTTACTGCAGCGTATGCTAATAACATATTTTTCTTGGAAAATGTGGGCATTATTTGACAGTAAAAACTAGTGGCCTACTTTCTGGATCACTCTGTATAAAATGCACTGCGTCACATACATAAATATAAATAGGGGGCCTATATACTTTTACTGCTCAGTTCAGATAGTGCAGCTACGGAGGTTTACTAGCCCATTTAGCCGTTTTCCTGCACATGCATTTTTGTGAGTTTTGTGTTGTGTAACTAGGCTAATACTTCTAGATTTTCTGCAGTCGTTTTCCTTGTTTTTATCGACCGTGTTATCTGACAAAAGTAAAATGATCGACTCTCTGACTGATCGATTAATTAGTCGATTGATACATTGATTGGTTTATGATATCGGTGCAGGCGAGGCAGCATACTGACGATAGCGCGGGCCACGACCGACGACTCGGGAGAGTACTGGTGTCAGGCGGTCAACGTTCTCGGCCTCGACACCAGTACGTCTTGCACCGTCACCGTACAGCCGCCAGGTGTGTCAACGGCTCAATTTACAGTTTAGGCGGTATCACTGGATATGCCTACGCTGTTGTATCGTAGCGTGGCCTGTCTGTCTGTCGGTCTGTCACATTCGCGCACCCTGTCATAACCGGTGGACAAAATGAAATGCCATTCGTCGTTTAACCCCTAGTAGCATTGGGTTAGAATGCCCCGGCCCATACATAAAAAGTATACTTTGGGGTAGAAACCTTCCGCACAAACTTGTCATTGCAAACTGCGATCAAACCGCAGACAGCCTATAAGAACGGCAACACGCTATATCATCCCCGAAACAGCATGTTCGTAGCAATGTTTGTCTTGTCATGTATGATGTTAACATAATAGATATCTTTATTTCGCCTCAAGGGCAGCCACAAACACAATTAAAACTGTAACAAGACAAGCACACACACAAAGAGAAACAGATTTAAGAAATAAAAGAACCGTAGAATACAACCAAACACACATACATGACACATCCACACACCTACTCATAAGCCTATGCTAAAAATAAAGTTCTGAACATGCATTAAAAGCAGATTAGAAAATCGACAATCACCCAACAACCGTTCAATAATGCACAATGCCTTCTGTCAGTCAATTGTTTTATCCCACCAAGCTTCACACAAACTCTTAAGTAATCCAGACTGCTGCGATCACAAGCACCAAATTTTATTTGTTTATTTGTCCATTTTTTACCGTCCTCGTGAGTTAAACAAAGTTGGGGTAGAAAGTTGCAGTTTTGCGACAAACAGCTGCAAATTTCCAACAAAAAGATTTAAAAGTTTAAAATTTTAAATTGGCCTTAATTACCCCAATAATGGGAATTTTTAGCTCATATTATGTATTTTTGAAAAAAATTCTAACACAGAATGTTTTACAGGTCACAATTTAAAAACGAGGGCATTATTGCCTTAACATGCCCCTTTGCCACTAAGCCACTAATTTATTTGTTTGTTTGTGTTGGAATCGTATAGAGAAAGCACGCTTAAAAAGAAAATAAAACTTATAAAAATAAAAGTAGCATAATATAAGAATAGCCTATAGCGTGTTGCCGTGCGGTGATGTATTTCAGCGGGAGGCTGGCAACATGGCGGACACTCACAACGTTGTGTTGATCAAAACTTTTGTCTCAACGCCGGCGAGTGTTACTACATCGCATTACTGCAGAGAAAGTTCTGCCGGTCAGTAGAATATGTCTCATGTTCCTTGTACTCTGAGAGAGCTTATGTAGTTTTCTTAAAACTCAGTGCATGCAACTGCGACTAAAAGCAACATAGGAGGGTGACCAAAATTGATCTTGTTCAAATTCCTTGAGTTATGTTTCTGCCAAAGTTGGCAAAATTTAACTAAATCTGATTTAAGTTATCACAAACATAACAAGGGCGACGTTATTTCCAAAACATAATATTACAGTGTTGTTACAATATATACACAAAAACAAACAAAACATTTCATTTTATAAGTACAGAAAGTCGACGTTTTGAGGAACACAGCTATCGTATGTCACAAGCAAGATTGCCTATGAACGCACAGATAATAGTTTTCTGTACAAAATAAATGGCAAGAGATATAGTTACAATTAAAGCGATTGGCAAGCATTATAGGCTAGCAGCATAGACTGGACTTTCTCTCAGAAATCACCTTATTGCAATTAAAATTTACTTTTCTGAGTGCCAGTGAAAAAGTGTTGAAGATTGCTCGATATCTGACGAAGCTATGACAAAAACTCAATGCCTTGCATTTTAGACCACCAGTAGGACCTACCATGTACGCTATTCTTTTTGCTTGCTGTCGTATCATTATGCTTCTATAATTTACGCAGTGGCTTGCTACGTCAGAATGACAGTTTGTCAAGCTTGTGATAGGCCTACGTTACGTTACTGTGCAGGTGCGCGAGAGGTTTCTACGGACAACGATGTCAGAACCGAGCTGACACAAAACCTTCAGTGCCACGTAAGTATCAGTCGTACAGCGTTGAATTTGTATAAGTTATAGTCATAGTGCTTCGTATTTATTTTGAAGGCGTTAACGCATTGATTAGCAATTTAATCGCATACGGTGTTTGCCTGGAGTTTAGCTAGGCTAGGCCTATACAAAATGTATTATACTTCACCGTGTTGTACAGCTTGTTGTGCGACTTGCTACAAGTTGTCCAGTAAACCCGCAACAAATCCAAGTAACGGAGTTCGGCGTGAACTGTTTAAATTCAATGAATTCAATGAACTGATCGCAGTCTAATGTTTTTTTCTGTGTGCGACTGATCTGCCAAGCAGTTACTGTGCTGTGGCGCGTAGAGACGGGTTTTTCGAGGAGCGTCGAAGTGCTGTGGAGCATTGACAAGTTGAGTGTCGCTCACGTCATCATCGAAGTATTCATACTGGTCATCATCATTCTACAGACTCTCATCATTGCCTAGTACGTGTTATCTTTTCACCAATAGTGGAGCAGTTTCAAAGTCCGCTTTTCCAAGTGACACATAAGCGATCACAACTGTTTTACATATAGAATAGGCCTAAAAGTTCTAAAACACTGAACATTTGCAAAATATTTATAAGCCTATGAAAGTGGTTTATTGCTCTACATGTAGCCATCACGATCTCACATGCAGCCTTCAATACGTTTGTGTTCAGTTACGTATTGTCAAAACTGGACAAGTTAAAGAAAAGAGACCAACTGCCGTCTGCAGACCGGCAGGAAGCTGCCAACGATCCGGAACGACCGAACGGTTTGCGACACCCAAAGGTACGATTTGCTACTTCGCTTCATGGAGAATTTTGCTATTTGTATTTTCAACTCGTCTTTAATTTTATTTTAATTATTCAGCAATAAGTGAAAGAATTCACTATCGGTTTGTCTCAGACCATGATTTTCTGGCAACATATAATTATACTTTATTTAAGCTTACACGAAACATTATAACAGTAGGTCTAGATCAAGACAGTACAAAGGTTCTACAGACTGACAGACAGATATTGCGTAAGTAAGACAACACAAGCTAGAAAATATATTCAAAATCATCCAAGCTTAAAACTGCCTATAGCGTTATATCATGCTGATATTATGTTAATAATAGTAATGGTAATACCTTTGACTACGAGTTGCCCTATTCAGTACCGATAGCGATATACGTTTATTACTTGTTGTAGGCAAACCGCTTAAACAGATCGGCCTCGGATCAAGAGATGGAGTATATGAACCAATACAACGTTGAATGAGTGACTGGCAACCCTCCCTCTTTCTGATACGCACAGCTACAGACAGAAGGCAATTTTGGGCTGTCGGAGAATTGTCGGAAAGTTGTCGTAAAATTCTTTTCCTGAAGGAAATTTTTGGTCAAAAATGCAAAATTTGGGGCTGAAAACCGTTTTGGGGAAACTAATTGGCGGGCAAATTTGAAATTTTGAGCACCCATAATCTCCTCTGTCGAAAACTGGCAGAGCTGTCTGTCAGAAATCTGTCAGAAATTTGGAGTGTCTACGAAAAATTGCAACTTTGTTTCGTTTGCTTTTCAACCGACGACGCCGCTAACAGATGATCTTAGAATTTAAAGTACCGTACCAGAAAATTCAACTTGTGGAGGAAAGGGTATTTCTTGTGTAATCTTATGAAGGTTTGTACTGATTCTCAGTTTGCATTAATGTTCATTCTGATTGATGACGGTATGTGACGTTTTCGTAGCTAATTAGAATAATGCTTTAGTCTTGTATGCTATAGTCTGCACCCGGCTATATAGAATGCCAGGTTCTTTATTAAAAGAAAAACGTATATAGCCTACATCAAAACCTAAAAAACTAGAGAACAATTGAAAGGTCCACAGTGAGTTCCACAGTTCACGTCCGCACACCGCGGTCACTCTGTCTAGACTGGCCTTGCCTGCCTGCAGCATGCCTTAGTCGCGCGTCCCAGACTATAGTGTTCTCGTTACCATTAAGCCTAAAGTCCACTGAATCTGACATAGAACGATGTGGTACAGCAGGGCGAAGGGCGCCCCTGAATTGTTCGTGACATATGGCGCTATATAAATGTGTTGTTGATTGATTATTATTGTTACTCATTTCGTGTACGGTCTAGAAGATGAAACCAGGAAAAAAAACCCTAAAATGTACATGTATATTAAAGCTTAAAACCAAGAACTTGAAAACTTTGAACAACAATGTTTGTTTGTCAACCTGGCACCTGGGTTGTACAGTTTCTGTAACTCTGCAAATCGCTCAGCTTTTTTCTAGACTCGAACTTCGCAAAAATAGTTGTTCTTTTTAAGGCACTTCACTTAAACATACTTAGCCTACTTATCTATTCGAGCACCTGTCAGTCACTAGCTCGTCATCCTGTTCTCATCCCGTGTCGCTAATTTCTTCAGCAGCTGTCAACTCAGTCTCCTGTCCTCAGCGGGACCGGACATAAGTATACAACGTTGCAAGGCTGCAAGTAATACGTATTACATTCGTATTACATTATACATTCGTCCTTGGGGTTTGTAGACCCGCGTGTATGGCACTTTATGAGTTTGCACAGAACTGTTTATGTGGCTTACCGCATATCGGCTACGGAGTCGAGACCGAGTGTAGTAGCTAGCTAGCTTTCTAGTTATTGGTGCAATATTTATTGCATATTTCTGCATACTGTATTGCATGTCAGTGCTAGCAGTAGATGGCCATGGCCACGGCTGACTGGCATGATGTATGGCATTATGACGTATATATGGCATCATGATCAGAAATCACAAGTCATGAGAAAGAGGGGTGGGTGTCAACGTTAGGCTCTGATTTCTCTAAACTAGCCTATGTATAACAGCGACGACGTTTTATAAACTCGCTTAAATAATAACTTGTTTATGTTTTCAGCCTAGTCTGTTTGTCCACGACGCTAGACAAATGAACTGTGATCAATTTTTTTTCGGAAGAATGGCACGTCGCCCAAGTAACTAGTGATTAGATTTTGTTGGCAATCATCACTATAATCATAAACGCAGTGAGACCGATAGCGCATTGCTGATTAACAGTGGCTACATCATTTGCGGAAACAAACGAGTCTTTAGAGCTTTGCAAAAAGCTGGAGCAGAATAAAGGTTGACGTGGGAAGTAATCTGATTCCGGATGCTTGGACCAGATCCAGAAGTTGTTCTAAAGATGTTTATATCAAAAAGTAAAGTCCGTTTCATTTGTCACGTGTAAGATTGGTGCATGCTTGTGATCTCTGAAAGCTGACTCTAACACTTTACTTTTGTAACTTTGTGCTATTTTGTGCTTTTGTACATACCGGTAGAATTAGAATTAGTCATTTTTCATAGACTCCAATTTTAGAGAATATTTCCAGATTATAAATCATCGTCGAAAATGTGATTTCTTGTACATTTTTATTGTCTATGGGTGCACGAAAATATTGAAGACTTAATTTAAACACGCAGGTTTAGCTAATAATTGCAATTCCTGAATTCTGATTCAAAACAAACGGACAACGTACCAAACACGGCCTTATTTTTAACATAAAAATTTTATTTGCAACACATAATAAAGCAAACAAAAAAACTCGCAGTGCACATGCTACAACGTAAAATACTCAAATACTCGTGAGGAATGCCAGAAAGATGCAGAACTTAGTAACCCAAGAGATGTACCGGTAGTTGAAAAGACGGTCATATGCACAGAACGTAACAAAACTACAATCGAAACACCATATACACTGATAAACGTTCACACACAGCTGGGCAATCTGGAAGCAGCGGAACAATTTGACACTTAAGCGTGTGAATGCAATGTAGAATAATGACCAGGACATTTTCTGGTTACCAGAAGATCATGGCAAATCTTCCACAAGTACCCATGTTTGAGAAAAAAGGCAAATGATGGGCCGGGCTGTTTTGTCACTTCTGAAATAGTTCCGCTGCTTCCAGTCACAAGTTAGAGTACAAAAATATGTAAAAAAGCATAACTCAAACTTCCACGTTGACCCCACTGTTTAAAAACACACAAAGTGATAGAGATGGGAGAAAATGCAAGCGTTGTTGCATCACCCGACATGAAGCTGTTACGTGTTATCACAAGAGAAAAACAACAAGCAAATTAAACAATGTACTAAACACGGTATACAGCGTACATCAGATGGGCACACAACACTAAGCAGCTTGGACGATGTGCTCATCTAGACACTGTGTAGCATTTAATATAAAGTCACCAAACAGTCAAACTAAGCAGACAACTTGCAGCCGATGACTGCCAGCAATTACTTGTTTATAACATTTACTATAACAGTTCCAATCAAGAAAGTATGCAGCATTTGTAGCTGTCAGTACTGACAATGATGGCTGGACCACAGAGGGCAACACAACCTGTAAAAACGGCTCCAACCGCTCCAAACAGTTCCCATTTGGCACCCAGCATGGCCCAAAGTATTTCTGACAACTAGCTGGTAAAGCAGAAAAATAAAAGTAATTGCAATAGCAAACTGGTGTCAATAGTCTACCAGGATTGACTGAACGTTTACTATGCCAACAAATGACACCTAGAAGTGTTTCATTTCTCACACAGCAGTAAATTTTGCAACTTCTTTGCCACGTTTTCTGATTCATCTAAAACATAATAATTTTACGACGTATTGAGCTGAAAGTTTTCAGTCATGGCACATGCTGCTACTTACTATCTGCAAACTCTGAGATCAATGCATCAACTGTCACCATACAACCGACATGCACAGTAAAACATACAAACATACAAAGCAATATGTAACCGGCTGCTGTGTTTATCAAGAACATATTCAGACCACAACTTGCACGAGTCATGGTAGCGCAGACTCTGGCTCAGAATGCTAACTGAACAATACCCAGTCGAACTAGTGTTGCTGCAAAAAGGTGGTTTCTTCCAGCCTATTTCCAGTGGACATATGTCTACTCAGACCACGATCGCAAACATATCCAAGAAAACTTGCTGACTGCTGGCCCTTTCATGGGTCAAATGCCCTTCTACATAGCCAATCAAAATAACCATCAAAGTACTAAAACCAGGAAGTGTAAAAAAGTGCAAAAGTAACTGAATATAAATAAGCAAGCCAAGCTATTTAGATGAATATATAAAACAATGAGAACTTGGTTAAATATAGCTCAACATAATAAAACCAAAAGCAGTCAAACAGCACAACCCTCCACCAATATGTCAACATTTTATTTCAGTGTTAACCTGCAACACACCAGCAAAAATAAGACTCATCATAAAACTCATGGCACTACGGTGCTGATATCTACAAATAATAACAATATATGATGTTGCTATTCCATACCTTACAAATGGGTGAAAAATGCCATGAAATTTGTGCACGTGGATCACGATTCAAACGACCACCAAAATCCGACCAATTATTGTTTCTCCAGCTACACTCTACCCCTTCAAAAAAATTCATCAAAGTCAGGTTGTAACTAATTCAGTAATCTTGTTGACAGACACAGACATGTGACGAATTTCAGATTCACATTTGACAACATGTGAATATTGACCACTTTTTAGCTATTCAATATTTGACAAATAGTTGGTAGCATTTCTGACAAAAGTGAATAATTCATTTTACGCAACTTGACTGAATTTAACTAAACTTCAGATAGAGGATACTGACTGAAGAGAACAGAACACTCTGGATGTTTCATTTTCTTAATGGTACTTGATTGATTTAACTGAAATTTGCCTTAGATACTGATTTTTTTCTGACTGAACACTGAAAAACTACTTTGGATGTTTTGCTTTATTCAAATACAGGTGTAGTGAAGTTTTTTTGAGGCTGAATAACTATTCGCATTCATATTCATTATTCGACAAATAGCAAATTTAATATTCGCATTCGACGAATGCGAATATTTTCCAGCTTCGTCACATCGCTAGACAAACAAACATAATGGGAAATGAGGTAAAAACTTTGTCACTTTGGAAAAGATACTGCAATGTATCTATTGCACAGTTGCAGGCAATATACACTGTGTCCCAAAAAACATCCCCGACATTTTTGATTCTCATTTGAAAACCAGTTAACAGATTTTGATAATTTTTGGTAAGAATATTCCTGACACAACTTGCCATCAAATGACCACTCAGTCTCCCACCTCACCTATTGTCCGCTTCTGCACTACTTAGGGAAAGCAGATCAAGCGAAACATTTCAAGGTATGTTTCGCTTGATCTGCTTTCCCTAACAAAAAACCTGGAAAAAACATCTCTGACATTATCGATTGTAACTCTAAGAAAGATTAGCATATTTTGATAATTTTTGGCAGAAATATTTCTGACACAACTGGCTATTAAAACATTGTTTAACTTCCTATCTCACCCAACATCTGCTTCTGCACTACCTGGGAAAAGCAGACTAAGCATAATACGTGTCAAAATGAATGAAAAGACGTCAATAAATTTCACCTATCTATATCTGTGGCAACCAACAGCCAGTCTATTACAAGGTTTAACTGTCATGCAGCAGTGTGTCTACCAGACAACATTCAGAAATGTTTATGAATTAAAGAAGTGACTGGAAAGGCCTGGATTGGTCTGGAGCAGAACATTATCAATACTGCTGTCAAGGAATGAAGAAAGCTTCTCCATGCCTGTGTTCGCATAATGGTCTGACATTTTTGAGCAATTTTATTGCAAGCAGTTAAAAAATGGAAAACTGGATGAAATGTCAACCAAAGTGTCAGAAATGTGAACAAAATGTGTTTTTATGTGTTATGTTGATTGAGTAATTGTAGGAAGTGTGGTGTAGGTGCAGGCACAACTAGAGTCGACCAGTCACAATACCGTATATGTGTGGCGATGACTGACTGACCATACAGCGATGCTGCGATGCCGGCGCACTCGCATCATTGCCGCAAGTATACGTATGGTGATTGGTCAACTTTAGGTGCGTCTGCGCCTACAGCGCACCTCCTACATAATCATACCGCATTAGATAAAATAAGTAATATTTTGTTGGTTCTGTTATCCCCAGGTAGTGCAGGAACAGACATTGTGTGAGATGGGAAATCAAACGGTCATTTGATGGCCAGTTGTCACAGGAATATTTGTACCAAAAATTATTAAAATCTGATAATCCTTCATGAAGTTACAATCGAAAATGTTCGGGATTTTTTTGGGACACAGTGTACTTTTGCAGCCAATTAGAACACAGAAATTAGTAAATGAACACAATAGCCTTTAACCAGATGAACAAGAAAACATATTACACCACCACACGCAGAAAATCACACTACTTCAATATCAAGCAGAAACTGCAAATGGTTGCCAACCTGCTAGCATCCGTAAAACAACTTTACCGATATAAACATTCACTAATATCCATCTTAGTGTCACTGAAATTCGCACTCAATGCTGACAAAACTCAGTGTTCCTACAGGTTTTCAATAGAAAAATTCCCTGACTTATCCAGTCGTGGAATGACAATTTGCCTGACATCATAGAAACAATAACTATCGCACAAATTTCATAAAAATATTAATGAAACGGTATTAATAGAGCAATATGCAAATAACAAAGGCCGCGGTCAGAGGTCAGGGGGACAAAGCTCCCTGAAGCTGAAACGCATCTAGCTTTTGGACATTCAATGGAAGTTGCAAATTTGCCTGCTTTTTAATATTTGGAGATGCAAAAAATCACAGTTATCCGCAGTCTGCACGATCAAAGAT
>Ga0209454_1004284_pt1 | contig 10588 bp, 8 predicted proteins | sample WorMetHERISLAND1_2_FD_187400 | JGI IMG/M metagenome (GOLD analysis project Ga0209454, IMG submission 187400) | Marine gutless worms symbiont microbial communities from Max Planck institute for Marine Microbiology, Germany - Olavius geniculatus... | ecosystem: Host-associated > Annelida >...
ACATAGACACGCTGAAGAGAGATACTGGCGCAAGAAACACCAACGAACTGGCCACGTTGATGGAGGACAGGGATATCTGGAGAGTCCATGTGAAGTCTCGGCTGCGGCTGACCTAGATGAGAGAGTGTAGGGAAAGGACATGGAATCAGGGAGTATGGGGAAGGAGAATGGGGATTGCCCACCCAGTAATTGGGGCTTAGAAGTTGATGTTGTTATTGCAGAGATGAGCTACGGTTGGGACACGGCAAACAGTCGTACTACAAGTCGTACGAGGCTCTTGTGATGGGGGATCGTACCTCGAGCATACGAGCTCGTCTACCGGCCAGTGGACTGACTGTCAGTCAGCAAGTCGATTGTCTCCTGGATCTGGCCACTGACGCTAATATACTCGGTCGGTCCTGGGTCGGCTGGGAACCCTGGATGTAACCAGGGGCTTTATTTCTATTTACCTGATGGGCGCACCAGTGAAAAATAGGGGGGGGGGGCTTTGTTAAGGTTGTGAATCAAAACTTTCTCCCTATTTTTCACTGGGCCAACTACTCCCTTAACAAAACTTCTCTTTATTTTTCACTTTTCCCCTATTTTCAGTCTACACCTTTAACAATACTTCCTCTCTAGAGGTAGGGGGAAGAAGCCCAAAATGGAGGGGAAAACTTGAGTCAAAAATTGGGGGGAACCTCAGCCCAAAATTTGGGGGTGGGGGAGTTGCACCTGATTTTGGTTCCAGTTTTGGGGGAAAGAAGCCACTGGATGTAACCTTACGTATGCACGCAGACAGAGCTTCAGACTTTGTACCCAGGGCTGGAAAAACCCTGAGAAAATTTTAAATTTTAAAACTTTAAAGAAAATTTTAAGGTTTTAGATTCTTTATTTTTTAAAGTTTTAAAACTATTTTTTTAGTTTTTTTGGGGCGGGGTGTTGGTGTCTAATTGAACACCGTAGACAAAATTACAACCCAGGAAAAACATGTCATGCACCTTGTCTGTCACATAATCACAAGTGTTTTCGATAAATTATAGCAAAATGAAGTAAAAAAAAATGAGGGCTGAAATATGAAATGAAATATAATATGTAATAAATTCCGCAACAAACAAAAAACCTAAAAACCTCTTAAAAATTGCACTTTTTAGGTTTTTAAGTTTTTTTTTAAAAAAGCATAAGTTTTTCCGACCAATTTTCCAGCCGTGTGTGTAGCTTAGATCAGCATCTGAATGATCAAAATGTGTCTGCAATAATTCACACATTGCACGACGTTTTGCACGTCTCGTTCCTTGTTAGTTTTGCGTTGTTTTTCAGCACGTCACATGTCTACGCACTGACACATTTACTTTGGATAAATTTTAAAGCAAAGCTTTTCTACTTACTATAATCGTTGACAGGCCTATGTGATACATTATGCAAAATCACGACGTTTGCTTGTCAAGTACCGTGATCGATAGAACTCGTAAGTCGAAAAAACCAATCGGATTTCAGCGCTAAAGACTGTTTGTATTGTATTGTTGTGATGTGTCTTCAGTCGTGTTAAAAAAGGGAGTTATTACTGCAGCACGGATTGCATTGGTGTTATTATGACGGCGCTGTTGATGTAAGAATCGTGAATGGTCGTTTTTGGGGTTTTTTCTTTTCTTTGTTTTCTTTAGTGTAGGCATACGTTAAGTCCACAATATCTTGCGTTCAATTCAGTAGCTAGAAAGCACACTGACTTAATTTAATTACACCTTTCGTTTGAGCTGCCCCATGCAGTGCCATGCGCATGCACATGAAATCAGGAGCTTCATTTAAAGGGGAGGGGGTGCTAGAAGGGCTTATTCGCCTCCAAGGATTTATGATTTAATTATGTAATTCCCTATAAGTCATACCCTTGATTCCCCGGTTGACCTTATCTGTGTAAACTGGGCGAAATTTGGTCAGTTGATTCTCAGAAAAATGATGTGATTCAAATTGTTGCCGCCAGATGTCGCCAGGCTGAAATGCACCAAACTTGATTTCGGCTGGAGCTATGCCCCAGACCCCGCTGGGGAACTTTCAGCTCTCCCCTACATAGATGACTCCCTAGCTGGATTTAAGGGACCCTAAGGAAGGGAAGGGAAGGGAAAAAGGAGCTAGGGAAGGGTCGAGAGGAGGGAGCTAGGGGACGGAAAGGGTAGAAAAGGAGAAGGGACTTAGACCCCCCACTGATTTGCTGAAATGACTCCGCTGCACAAAATAGCTCAGAGTCAGTATCACGGCGCGTGCAGTAGAATTACATAATCGTCGAGATGTCTTTTGAATGCAGAGGCAATTTCGACCCCCGACAGCTCAGCTCCGACGTATTCTAAAATTATTCGACCAATTTCACGACTCACGAGCCACTATCCACTCCACTTCACCGCCAACGTAGATCACATTGTGTGGTTTATGGTCTCACCGAGGCATGCTAAAGGCAGACAGCGTAGCTTTTATGAGCCATACAGGTCCACATGCAGCATGGGCAGTGGCTTCTATCCCTGTTGGGTTTAAGGGTGTAGATTCAAACGTCCTTCTTTTCACTGGGCAATCTACATCCTTGACAAAACTTTACTTATTTTCACCCCCTATTTTTTAATCCACACTCTGAACAACATTTACCCCTAGAAAAGGAGAAGAGCCCAAGTGGGGAGTACTTTAGCCCGAAAGTGGTGGGGGAAGTTGCGCCCGTTTTCGATTTCATATTTGGGGGATAGAAGCCACTGAGTAGTCTGGCCGTTACACACGGACAAATTTCACTAGGCCTAGTAGAGCCACGTAGCCTACCGTGAATCCTGTAGGAAATATGGACTTCCGCTGGTGGAAATTAGACGCGCGTGCCATTTATTTTTTCCAGCACGTCTTTTTAAGTACGTGCGAGTGAAATGTAGGCCTAGATCGAAACAGAGTGCTTGCTATATGCTTACACTACACTTTGTCTCAGAAAAACACGCTATTTTATTTTTTTTAATATCTCCATGAAACATTGGCCAATTTTAATTTTTGGCGTCCGTGCAGCATCAAGAAGAAAGTTGACATAACCAACTGAATTTTACACACCTCACTGCTGCATTTCACAAGGTAGTGTAGCGACAGTATTAAGGTGTGGTTGGCAAAATCAGTCATTTACGTTAAGTTTCTAAGCGATGTTGAATGCCGAAAATTATTGATATCGGCCAATGTTTGACGGAACTATTTGAAGAATAATTAATCGGCCTAAAGTGACGTGCTTTTGACGCGCTACAGCTATGGTGTAGGCGTGTATGGTACAGTTGTTGTCTGTCCGTCTGTCTGTGGCTAACGGATGTATTGTGACTAAGCGTTGGGTCGTAGGGGAAAACTTTTTGCACAAATAATTAGCCCTGTGTAAAGGCTCTCTATTCGTAGAAAATTTGGGGATGCAGTGCAAGGGGAATATTTTTAAATTTGGGGTGGAATGGAGAGGGGTAAAAATGTGCGTCTTCAACGGAAAACTGGCAATATCTCCGAAACGGTGAGAGATAAGGCTGTAGGTTCTATTGATCACTATAGGAAATCACATACGCCCTTTCAGATGAGATGAAAATCATCGACCTTGGATGACACTGGAGGTCAGTACTGCAACAGGAACTGTAGGCTATGGGCTGTAGCGCGTCTTCCCTAGCGGCAGCTGGGCTTTGGGTTTGAGACACGGTGTAGACCGCTCACAGCATGTCATTAATGCAGGAAGATATCGTTAATGGTAACGTAACGTAGGGAACTAAATGACATTGTGTCGTCAGCACAAGCGTATTGTTCAACGTGGCTTAAATAAATAAGCGTTATTTCGAGGACCACATCAACGGTTAGCTGGATGACCGGCAGCTACGAGAGATCAATGCGAAGCGTTTCTATAAAGCTTAGATCGAGCTTATCTCGAAACAGCCAGTTAACGTTAAAAATTTAAAATTACTGCGAAGTAAATTAAATATTATTGATAATTAATCGCCTAAAGGGGAAAATTAATGACTAGTGCTTACTGACTAGTGTAGGCGTATCATATTCGCTGCACGCGATGTCTGCTGGTAACCGGAATCGAGATCAACAGCGAGCCGGACGAAGGTCTACAGCTGCGTGAAGAATCTATAAAATATGAGGATATTAGCTGATCTGAAGACAGAAAGAGACCCTGATATCAGAAACGGAATTGCAGGTTAATATTATGTCAGCAGACGGCCGACTGAATTTTTTAAGCAGCGCTATAAAATATAAAAGAAGACGCCAAGCGTCAATTTGTGCATAGGACGCCGGTAACTAAAAATAGGCCCTACTGAGCGACTTAAATTATTGAGTAATGCGACGAGTCTGAGATTTGTCATAAGGTCAGGCTCAGGACGTCTTACGTTATCGAGGACAGAAAAGTTGAAAAAAGAAAATTGACAGAGAGTCACAGGAATTTCTAAAAACGGAAAACAGAACTATAATTACGTGCATAAGGTTACCTACAGTAGCCTACTAATATACGGTAATAAAGACGTAAATCTATAAATAGTGGAAAATATATTTTACTACCACACACAAGTAGGCCTATACGTTAGGTGGTAACAACCCGTTCACAATAGAGTACAATACTGAAATACAACACATGAATATAGTTCTTTGTAGCCGTTTCGTGACAATCTTTCATTACTGGTTGACGACTCGCTAACGGATTTAAGCCTGATTAGCTCCTGTTTAAGCCTTCACATTTTTTCTGACATCAGCATGTAGGCTTATACTAACTTACTATTAAAAAGTTTAGATCAGTAAGTAAAGTCGTAAATTTCAGATTTCGCCACATAAAGCTCACCCCGACCAGAGAATGTCGTGTTGTAGGCTTACCAAGCGAACTTTTGATGTCGCATTTCAACACGCCATTAAAAGACCCCACACGCCAGAAAATGTTGCATTAGGCTTACTGTCCGATATTCCCTGGCCTGTGGGAAACCCATTTTATAGGGCATCTGTTCATGCTGAACATGCCCTAATCCGCCCTTCCGTGCACGTATTACTCTGGGCTGGAAAAAACTAGATTTTTTAGGTTTTTTAGAAACACCTAAAATCTTTAAAAGCGCAATGTTAAGTCCAATTTTAGGTTTTGAAGGTTTTTATCTGCTCTGAATTTTTTTTACAATATACCATATTTTAATAACCTACTTTAATCGTGATATTCAAGTTACCATATGATGTCAGTTAGCCTACATGTATGTCACTGTCGCTCGTAAGAGCGTGCAGAACATATTTTTCGTGGTTCGTAATGTTGTGTACGGTGTTCATTGGACATCAAACAAAAAAAAAACCTTTAAAACCTTTAAAAATCTAAAATTTCTACATTTTTAAAAAACCTAGGTTTTGTCCAGCACTGGTTTTACTTAACAAGACCGAGTCTGTGCAGCCGGAGGGACGTGCGACGACGATGAAGTATATCTGGCCGATGTCGGAGACCTTATCTGACGAAGTTCTACGTTGTCGGGCCGCTCGTGGTTCATGCGTCGAGCTCGGTAATGTAGCCGGGGCGTTGAGCGGCGCTCGCAGGTCGCAGTGCATGCTGGCAGCGGGCATGGCGTAAGCAGCTGCGCGCCTACGTGAAATTCGCTGCCTTGAACCCTCAGTGTCGACTGGTAGACAACGACAACAACAACGACATCCAGCGACTACTACAACTGATTATCCTCGACCTCAGGACTCGGGGTTGACTGGTAGACCACCTGTCGACGGTCTAGCCATTCATTGGATGAGTGAGTAGGGTTTTAGGAATAGGTCTACATATCTCACTCAAGGCACGTTACAAGTCATTTCGGGGACGTGTCTTTTAGGAAATTAGTTGCCAACAAACTGCATGCTGTAGGAACGAAGATTGGACAGTCCCATGTTTCCATTTGGCTCCATAATTTCGGACAAACTGAATGAGTGAGTGAGTACAGTTTTACGTCCCGCTCAGGACGCATTACAGACCATTTCGGGGACGAGTTTTCCCGGCAATGACGTTGGTCCTGACTCACGGAATGACGTAGACAACCTGTCGACGGTGTGTCGTAGGTGGCGTGGCGGGCCGACGCACACACGGACACCACGCACTCAGCGCGTACTTGAAGCCAGCACGCAGAGTGTCGTTGGTCCAGTAATAGACGAGTGGGTTCCAACAACAACTGCTCAGTGCCAGCCAGTGACACGCGATCCAGACCAGCCGGATGTGCTCGAACTGCCAGATGATCGGTCTCAGGTCGCCGAGGACGGTGACAAAGTGTAGCGGCAGCCAGCACAACGCGTAGATGACGACCATTAACACCATTGTCTTCACTGACTGCCGTCAAAACACGCGACACAACAACTTATTACAAACTTATTACAAACATTTCTAAGCGCCGCACAGTGCAGTGAAATATTTTGGCTGATCGTTTTTTCGTGGATTTCATACTGATATTAACTTTTAAACGACTACATAACAAGTGACCATCTTTTTGTTTGTCATTTAGCAACTGCTAATTTCTACGAAAATTGAAATTCTTCGATAATTTTTTCTGCATCTGCTTTGCCGTTTAAAACTTATACAGGTAAGCTATTTGTAAAACTACGCGATCCTGGTCATGCATAAATATTGGGGCGGGAGGATCAAACAACCTATTAACCGTTTCTGCTTTTTATTACCACCCTAGTGAAAAAGTAACCGATGTATTAATTTTTAGCTTTGGAACGCAAAAAACTAAGCCTAAAAGTCAGTGCTACTGGGCATAAAAACTCAAAAAATGATAATTGTTTTCGTAATTGGAAATGCGATAGCCTAATGTATTGTCAATGCCTGAAACGCTTGGGAACTAGACTGACAACCGCATGTCGTGTCGGCACTTGGCGCCGACGTATTTTCATGTAAAATATTAAACCTATACATGCAGCGTGCGTGTGACTAACTAACCTTGCGTTTTGAGACAGCCAGTCGTCTGTCGCGGGCGTTTTCCGCCTCGCCAGGAGGTTTCTTTATCCAGATGACGTAGCAGATTGTGGAGTAGCAGACGATAAGGATGGCCAGCGGAATGAAATACTGTAGGGCCATGAGACTGGCCGTGTAGACCAGCTGCCACACATCGTCAGGCCACATTTCCCTGCAGAGGCCGCTGTCGGGTTCAACTCGAGAGAAAATGGCGACCGGTGACGGGATGAACAAAGCCAACAGCCAGATGACAGCGATAGCACTCAGGACTTGGCGTGATCTGAGACGAGGTCGCAACGGAAACACCACAGCACGAAAACGATCAACACTCAGGCCAACCAGGGTGAGCGCGCTAAGAAAGACGGCCACGGTCTGCAGGTAGGGCACTATCGGACACATGTGCTAGGATTATAGTTCAAGTTAAGAGTTAGGTTGCACTATGGGACACATGGCGCTACCGAATGGCCAGCGGTCTACCAGCCAGTTCGCTATGAACGTAAACGGAACGCACAACATCGCCATCATGAGATCAGCTCCGGCCAAACTGACAATGAAATAGTTTGTGGCAGAATATGTAGTAGTACATGTAGTAGTAATAGTAGCAGTTGATGTTGTATTTCGCCAGATTGAGAATGAAATAGTTGGTGACAGTGCGCATGCGTCGGCACGTGATCACGGACAGTATCACAATTCCGTGCCATACGACACTGGACTGAAATTCACGAAGCACACAGTTTCTTATAACCTTTATACAGCTCAGCAGAAAATGTTTACGCAGCTTCTTAATATTTAGTAGCAATAATTATTCTTAAACACTGACAGTATGACAATTCCGTTGCCAGCAACAGACACGATGATAAGCGACGAGTAGGCGAGGATCAGCACGGCATGTGATAGACTGTAGCTGAGCGTTTGCACGTCCGTGGTGTTGTCCAGACTAGCGTTCACGAGTGCAACCAGCCAGAGGTCAACTCAGCCTGGCCATCCCTCTGCGAGTACTAACGCCGTGTCCGTTGTCTCTTATTGTGATATGTTGCAGCTCAGTGTAACGTGTCTATCAGTCGTTTTGTCCAGACTAGCGTGCATCAGTGTACTTGCGTTCCCGTGTGCTGTAGACATGCCGGCAACAACAGTCTGATGTTCTGTCATCCCCACGCTTATGTCCTATCCATCAAAGAACACTATAATTTCATACACTGATAAACAATCAGACAAGCACAAAAGTCCGTACAGATTGACGAAAATAAAATAAAATAAAATAAAATAAAAGCCAGAGCGCTCGTCTTTTATTTTGTTGACGCGCTACAGCTATACTCTAGGCGTCTATGGCACGATGTGTCTGTCGTCTGTCCGTCTGTCTCTCCGTCACGAATGTATTGTGGCTAAACGATGCAAAATAGGACCTAAGTTGCTATTGATCACTAAAAAATCCATACGCCCTATCAGATTAAATAAAAATCATCGACCTTGGATAATCTTGAAAGTCAGTAGGCCTACTGCAACAGAAACTGTATAAGTTGCAGTGCGCTTCCTTTAGCGACAGCTGAGCTTCTTGTTTCATTTTTGTCGCTCCGTATGCCGACTGGCCGCTTGCTTAAATTCTATAAACAGTATTTATACGATATGCGAATGGAAGAAAAACACTGAATAAGTTATCAGTTATAAAAGTTGTACTTTTAGCTGCAACACTACGAGCGAATTTAGCATATAACAAATGTATGCACTGTGTCCGAAAAAAGTAATCCCCTAGACATCATGCAATGAAATAGTCAAATCTGAACAAATCTGAATAAAATTTAGCACACTTAGTCCCCAATAAATTGAAATAGTGGTCGTCAAATTTCGTTAAAAATACTATTTTTACCGGAGTTATTTATTGTTGAATATTGATAACAAAATAGCTTTGTTACCAGTATGGCGTTACATAAGTAAATTTCTCTGTTTGCATAACTTTAACAAACAACAACTGACTTTAACAAAATTTCACGTCAACATTGCATCATTTATACGCAATCAACCTGCCAATTTTTAGGTTAAATCTGCCAAAGCAAACAATAGCTAGGCTACAACGGCTTTTGTGCGGTCACTTCAAAACACTTCAGTTACTAGTGTTTGTGAATGACGTCAGACTCAAAGACCAGAAACTGAAGTGTTTTTTCGGGTGACCTCATCAAAGCCGCTGTAATTTCTGTTTGCTTAGCCAGATTTAACTAAAATTTAGCACTTTGACTGCCAATATATGACACATTGTTAAAGTAAACTTTTGCCAAAATCAACTGTTTTTTGTTCGATTTATGCTAATTTACATTAACGAAATGGTTTATCTATCTAACACCATATTGCCAACGAAGATATTTTGTTATCGATATTCAACAATTAATAACTTTGCCGGAAAATAATAGTTTTAACAAAATTTGGCGATTGTTTTAGCAATTTATTGGGGATTACGTCCACAAAATTTTATTCAAATTCGTTCGGATTTGACATTTCTGTTGTATGATGTATAGGGGGTTACTTTTTTTCCGGACACAGTGTACAACAGAATGTAATATGACGTAAACAAATAATTGCAGATCGGTAGATAACCGTAGCAATTTCTACCGGTTTACAATAAGTTACAAACTATAACATAGCCTACCTCTTAGTCTTTTGATGAAAAAAATCATCAGTAGGGGCCTAGTGCTGCGTCGTGTTGCGTACACAGACGACAGACTGATGCAGACAGCAAGGTGTGTACGTGTAACTGTGTCTACCGCTGCTGCTGCTGCTGCTCAGCCGCCTACATCACTTAACGACAACGCTCGACTGCTTGACTGCTAGTCATAGTTGAAACAAACATCTATAAACCTAAAACATTTTTTTTAAAATTTATTATTAGCAATTTTTTTACTAACAATAACGTTGAACAGTGGTGCAGCGCAAGGTATAATTGATAATTATACCACTGCGTGTGTCTCAAAGGAGTCATGGGTTGAAAAACGTAGTCGGGGCAGAAAGTTCGAATTTTCTAACAAACACTCTAAATTTCCCACAGATATCCGACAGATCGCTACGAATTCTGGACAAAGAAAAATTTTAATTTTGCCCGAAATTGCCCCCAATGCGAAATTTGTTTTTTTTGCACCAAAATTTGTTTTTTGGTCAAAATAATTTTCGAGAAAAAGATTCTCCAGCGATTTTCCGACGGCCGAAAATTTGGAAGGAAAGGCAACTACAATAATTCTCTTTGCAACGATTGTAAGCAGGTAAGTTAAATTACTTAATAGACCATGTAATTACACGAGCTAGGCCTATATCAACGTTGGGTCTTCGCTTCGAGAAGTTTCAACATCGGCGATCTGGACCATATGGATGAGAACTGCAAAAAACAATTAACCCGATTATTGTGGGTGGTTGTTTTCAGTGTTCAATACCCATTATCTTTGAAACGGGACATGAGAATGCGCTTTTTTAATTCATATTAAAATCAGCGACCTTGTATGACTTTGAACCATAAAGCTCTGTTAATAGTACTCAATACTGAGCGTTATGGTTCAGGGCCTACTACGTAGGGTAAAGTGGAGGCAAACTGCCTCCACTTTGAGTCAGGGGGGGGGGAGATTTGCACGTTCCAGGGGGGCACAAAGTGGCCTGTGCAACGCATCTTGTACATGATTTTCGTGTTAGTGTAAACTAAAA
>Ga0209454_1004286_pt1 | contig 10584 bp, 4 predicted proteins | sample WorMetHERISLAND1_2_FD_187400 | JGI IMG/M metagenome (GOLD analysis project Ga0209454, IMG submission 187400) | Marine gutless worms symbiont microbial communities from Max Planck institute for Marine Microbiology, Germany - Olavius geniculatus... | ecosystem: Host-associated > Annelida >...
AAAAAACTTTGGTGTGTTTTTATGCCTCACAGTGTAGTAGTAGTAGTAGTAGTAGTATAGTAGGCCTAATAGTAGCGGCGTGTGTGCTATATAGGCGAGTTATACGCCTCTCCACGTGGCAGCGCAGGAAGGTCATTTGCCGGTTGTTAGCGTGCTTCTTGACTACGACGCATCTCCGGACACTTTGACTGCTGTAAGTCACTGCTTCTGCTCTGTCCATTCATTATTTCGTCGTGGACATCATACGACAATGACATTCTCTAAATTAAATGTCTTTGTTAATTGCTATGTTGCTATAATAACTGTACTACGGTAAACTGTATTTATCAGAGCCGGATCTAGGGGGTCCCGGGGGGCCCCGGGCCCCAGGCCTCCCACCAAGAGGGGGTCTCCCACCAAACCCCTCAATTTTTAAAACCCCGTAATTAGATAGCCAATCATGGCTTGCATAGCTTTTGCTACCACCTTTGTATCGTTAAGTAGATTTCTTTAGCTAGTGAATTTCTTCGCGCTAGTAACCAGCTTGTTTGTGGACTCGTGTTATTCAGATGTCTCTAGTTATGTACCCTAATAGCTGGGCACTGGCCTCCCACCAGCTGGCCCCAGGCCTCCCACCAGCTAAATCCGGCCCTGGTATTTATAATGACTTTCGCCGAAAAACGAGGTTATGTCTGTGCGTTTGTCTGCTTGTCTGTCTGTCCGTCTGTCCGCCCGTTTTTCTGTGTGTCTGTTTGTTTGTTTGTCTGTCGACTAAATAACTCAAAAGTTTGTGAACGGATTTCGGTAAAATTTTGTCGATGGGTCGGGCATGGTTCGAGCAGAAACGCTCGCGTTGTTTTATTTTCTGGTGATTGCGGTGAATTCCACTGATGCGTCGAGTTGCCGACTTATATTTGGCTGAAGGTAGCACCTACGTAGGCCTACTAAATGCATTGTACACTGCATTTTAGCAACAAAAATGCCCAATTTTTAACAATAGCATTTACGATAAAATTACTTGTTACTGTATACCAAATTGATGCCAAACTGACGCAAAAATTCAGCGTTAAGTCTACTGCCAAAACGTGTCAAGCTGCTGAACCGAAATTTTTACTGCCAAGTTTCTTTAAAATGCCATATTTGACTTATTTGGCATTTTAAGATACCAGTTGGCCATTCTTCTGGTGCACCTTACAAAATTCACCTGTAAAAACAATGTGAGGGACTTTCGATTTTGGCAGCGATCCGAATTCGATTGTGGATTCTGGATCGATCGACCAATAGACTGATGGTCTGCCTGGCTGAATGAATGACTGATTGACTACTGTCCGCGGTAGCGATGACAGTAATGTTTCCAGCATCGTCACTAAGTTTTTTTGTTTGTTTAGTTAACACTATAATTCGTGAACCGGTGCTCTTAGTTTCATGAAATTTTGCACGAACATGTACCTCGACAGCCGCAAGTATCCTATTGAGTTTCAAGATTATAGCTAGGTCACTAGATCACGGTCACAGGGTCGGATTTTCGGATCATTCTTTACTATTGCGATTTGTTATACCATAACACAAAATACCTGGACGCGATTGGTCCAAATCACGTCACGTGACGTTCACAAATACGCCATAGTCACCTCCTCAGCAACAACGCAGTGACACAGTGTCCTTCATGGAGGCATTAATTTATTGACAATAGTGCCTTCCCAAAGGGCACTATATCATTGACGTCGTCATCACGCCGACGCCGGTCACGCCTTATTAACAATCCAGACGTCTATGACCACGCCAACGCCGAATTCACGTATTGTGGCTAAACGGTACGTCATACGTTATCAGCAGTCAACCATGTTTACTTTATTCGAAGAGGGCATAAAATGCCACAAATTTTGCGTACAGACTTTGATAACAAAACAAATAGAGACTGGCGTCTCAATCATTATAGAAAATTTTCCCCTCAGTTCGCAACATGTTACCCTCGATCGATCTTCGATATCGGGCAACATAATTAGGCCTATTACGAACTTCGGGTCAAAAATTTAATTTTCAATAATGACCTTGACACCAGTCACTATTTGTATAGTAAGGCATTGCTGCTACTTGCTGCTGCTAGGCAGGCCCAGCTAAGCCAATGCATGATAATGGCCAACGCGCTGACGTCATTGCTATAAATATCGCAGCATGCTACGGCGGCTACCGCGGACAGTTTTAGCCTTGCGCAAGTCTTGACAGGCTAGTTGATAGATTGATCGACTGTTTGACACAGGATGGCGAGACGGCACTGTCAATAGCCCGCCAGGTCGGCTTCGAATCGGTAGTTCAGTATCTGACGCCGCTAACACGTGCTGACGGTCTGACGGTGGCGGCCCCTGGTGAACGTGAATACAACGCACAGTGTCCGGAGACGATGTCAGAACGCATCGACTCCGACGACGAATTTGGCGCTGGTCGCTGCGGTTTACTTTCAGTTTAGCTGTTTCTAATCGTGTTTATGCACTCACTACTTACTAGAATATGGACGTAGCGTTGTTGTATTGTCTGATAGTAAAAGCAATTGCTTCCTAAATTTTAGCTTGACGAAATTCTTTGTCGTAAGGACAAAACTGAGGGCAGAAATTCCCCATTTAGAGAGATTTAGGGTCAAAAAAGTTAAATTTTGAGAACCTGTGATCTTCTCTGTCGGAAATTTGCAACTGTCTATCGGAAAAGTGCGACTTCCTGTCACCCACGACGTCGCTGGAATATGGTACAAGAACAGCCGAAAATTAAATATCAAAATAACATGCAGTTCGGAGGCACAGTGCAAACGAAAATATACGTAGACATGTAAGCCTACTGTAGATACATACAAATTAACTGTTCTTATGCGGTTGTGCTAATAGGCCGCGTTATGGTTCTTAACAGTCGTCCGTCTGTTCGTTTCATTTGGACTTGATGCTCGAAAACAGAAGCGTAGAAATACCCAAATTGGTTTGCTTGTCTAGCAAGACCCACAATAGGGCCTATTTTCTAACTAGATCCTAAAACGTTTGTTTGTGTGAAAATAATTATATGTTTTTTTGTAGTGAATAAACGTCCGTTAGCATCCAGTTTAAATTCGTTTTGTAATTTGTTGCAACTGTCATAATTCTGTTTTTTGAGTTGTTTTATTGTATGCACGTTCGAGGCGTGTTCAGTAAACTGCTTATAGTCCTTACTTATTTACTTGCTTGCTTATTTACTTTCTTACTTGAATGTGTGACTGTCTGTGCGTGCGTACTATAGGTGACAGTCGTTTGTCGACACCTCTCCTCGTTCGACACAAGCAAGGTACGTTCCCATGAGCTACACGACGTTATCAAAATGCCGTCTTTATTTATTGTGTGACAGGATACTGTTTCAACATTATGGGATATTGTGTTTAACTTCATGATGCTGTCTTACTCCTTGTATGCCTACATTCTGTTAAAGTACGGATATCGCTGGACTGCATATATCTGTTCTATAACCTGTAAATAGTTAAAAAAAAGTGAAAGGAAATTAATCTAGGAGCTACTGGGCGTCATCTGCCATATGGTAGCACACAGTGTTATCTGCCGTCTGACACATTTTCCACAAACGTAGAAAGTCAGTAAAAAACTACATCGGTCAACATTTTAACGAAGTTATGACAAATTCGTCTGTGCGATTTTTTTACTTACAGTGCAGATGAATGAATTGCTCTAACGAAAATGTTTCAGACGCTGATCAGTCGTCACGTGACAGTCGACAGTACAGGCAGGTGAGTCTTTCAAAACGGCGTTGTTAGCACGTACACGTAGTTAAAGAAGTAACAAAGTAAGAAAGCCTTTATTTCTCGGCTATCAAACGCCATTCATTGGCAGTAAACAAGTTACAACATAGCCAATTGCAAAACTGCAAGTTGATGAAATGAAAAGAAAAAGGAAAAAAATGCAAAAAGCTACTTTACTCATGTTCTAGCAGCGCAATAGCCTGGAGTTATTTAAGCATAATTATTTTAGTAATTTTAAATTGAATATTAAAAGTATTTGAAACTTACCACGTTCCCCAGGCTCGTTGGTTGACTCAAAAAAGGATACCCCTCCCTCCAATTCATATTTCCTCGACGCCTTCAGCGTTTAGATTCTCGGCGCTCCAGCATCCCGGTGTCATGAACTCATGACTGATAATAGTAAAGTACCACCGGTTATTTTTCTACAACTCCTTGTTCAACCAATTTACGACAAATTAAAGTAAGATTTCGATTTGTGAAAGCGACGAACGTGGTGAAGGCTGTTTGACGTCGCCGTTACATACATGTACGCTCTCCACGCCATGTTAGCAAAATAATCAGTTAAAATACAAATAAAATCAGCATCGTACAGTTACTTCCATGTCACACACACAGCACTAAGTCCGAGTCCAGTCAAGTCACGAGGATTCCAGTCCGAGTCCAAATTCGAGTCCAAAAAAGGCGAGTGCTAAGTCACCATGCACCTTTGGCCTGATGTACGAAATTACCCGGGGATTTTCGTAACATTTTAGGTTTTTTTAGGTTCAACAATTTTTGATTTCCAAAGCATGTGTTTGCTAGGAATTGATTTTCGCATGTTTTGCCTAAGTCACCTCAGTAGCTGCTTTAAGTTTTGCATAGGCCTAAGGTATTTTTAAGTTTTCCTAAGAATTTATGTCAATCACTTTTTTAATTTCTCGGTGACTGTTTGACCGGCAGCCTGTCTAATAGCCTGTACGTTATCTGACCGGTCGAAATAAAAAAATCGCAGTCGCCACCTAGCGAATGGCATTAAATAAAGTGCACGCGCTAGTGAGTAGAATTCGCATGATTATTGTGGTGTAAGGTTTGGGGCTTAGGATTAGGATTAGACTTAGGGTTAAGGTTAGTGTTATGTTTAGGGTTGGAGTTAGGGTTGGGGTTAGAATTAGGGTTTGGAACACCAAAAATTAGCGTAGGATTTGGGCGGTAAATTTGAGGTTCCTACAGGCAAGCACTGCTGAAAACTTACCAACCGGCTATCTGTGATATGGTCTTCTTGCTAGGCTTGAGTTGCTGGTTGACCGACTGGCTGATCCGTGGTACGGCTGAGGTCGTCAGTTGCTCGGCTGCCGCCGTCCATGGGTCTTAGCTGCTACCTATGAGCATCATGGTGCTTATACGTACCGGCTAATGGGGCTGTACAAAACGATGACCGGTCAAACGTCCGTCCTCATCTGTAATATCTTTACAGGCCCGGATATTTGATCGGTCACCGGGCACGTTTGACCGGTGACAAAATTTGACCGGTCATATTGCCTATAGGCTATTTGACCGGCTGCCGGTCAAATATCCTGTGCCTTTCTATTTTTAAGATATTTTCTACGTCAAGATTTTTTTTAGATTTTTGCTAGAAAAGATATATTTTGTAAATTCGGCCCAAGCAGAAGCAATAATGACGGTGTTTTTCTGCAGGATGAAGTCCAGTCGTTTACATTGTCTCGCGGTGCCGATTATCTCGTCGAAGAACTGCGTTACATGCGTGACGCCGGAGCAGCCACGCCTTCGTCCTTCGACCCCTGGGACGCGTCCTTTACACCCGGCGCTGAGAGTATGTAGTACGGTAGGCCTACTCGTAGTAGCAATAGTAGTCGTAGTGGTGGTATGATTGCTGTCGTTTGAATACTATTTATATCATATTTTAGTCGGTGGTTGCAGTCTGTCAGCTCATTATCAAAGTATTTGCATTGATCATTTTACTGATCTGTTGATTATTTTTATTTTCATTAGTTGATTATTATCAGTTAATTACTTTTACTAGAAACGCCCCGCCCTATGGACGGAAGTTTTCCGCCATGAAATACTATACCGTGCGCTGACAGACAGACAGACAAACAAGACTTTCTGCGCATTATAGTAAGATTGGTTGATTGTTCAAAGGCATGCTGATGACTCCGGACTTGCTGCGACTGGAGTCGCGGCCGTTAGCTGATGACGCAATGGCGCCGGGCACACCGCGCGATGCAGACAACTACTTCAACAACATTTCCGCACCAGTTGAGAACCAGCTGCAACAGAAGCAACATCCTTTGAGTGAAACCGTGAGAGCTCGCTATGCGGACAAGAACGCTCGCCATGCTGTCGTGAGTAGTAGTATGAGGAGTAGCTGTGGCCAGTGTTCGACAGTATCCCACGATGAACTGCTTAGGACAAAACACCTCGTGCTACAAAACCCCACTTTACGACAAACCCCCTACAAACCTACAAACCTTGCATTCCCACTACAGACGTACTACGCGCCTATACGGGCGGATAGTCATACGTGCGTACTGTGTAGTTATCCTGTTCATAGCTTATTTTCACACGTGCGTAGTAGGTCCGTAGTCTAAATGCCGCCCGTCGAGAGCCACAGCGGGGCCCAGGGAAACATTCTCGCGGGGGACCCAAACATTTTCACGGAGCCCCTCTAGGGAGAAAATTTTTGAATTTTTTTCAAATTGGTACATTCTGGTGTACTTTATATATCTCACCGACGGCGGGGCCTCCCAAACGTTGCGGGGCCCAGGGTAGCTTACCCATCCTGCCCTACCCTCCCGACTGGCCTGTTGAAGCCAAGACCACAAAATCTGGTCTTAAGGCCAAGGCCAAGCCAAGGTCAAAGAGTAACATCACTGCGCCTACGTGCACGAGTGTAGTTTTATGTTAGGCTACTTGACATGAGACCGATGACGCCGTGTGCAGTCAGAAGACGTGAACGACGAAATAGAAGAAGGTGGCGACGACGTGGTCGTACCGAGACAGAGACAGTCTCGAGACACTGGCAGCTTGACTAATTACGGTCCACAGTCCACCGGTGTCTCCTCAGTCTACAGTGAGATGAGCGTCAGAACCAGCAGTTACATCATGTCAGACCATGTCTTCAGGACGCCTCTACACGGCGGGTCTGTACTAATAGTAGCCGTATAGCAGCAGCAGTACTCGTACTAGTCGTAGTCGTAGTAGCAATAGCAAATAGTGGAAGCAGCAGCCATTGTCTCATGTCTGAAGTTTTCTGAACGTGTTTTTAAGGCGCGGTCACACCGGGTGAACGCATGAAGAACGCACGAGGAGTACACTGAAAAATGGTTTGTGTGCCGTTGTTCGTCGTCGTTCGTTACTCGTTCGCCGAGCGCGCTGCACCAACGATTTTCATTCGTGACCATGCGCTTGGTGCGTCGAGTTTTTTTGCGCATGCGCAAAATTGTGCGCGGAGTTCGACGTATAAATGCATACGCTAGAAGGACGCCGGACATGCGCGGAGAGCGATGGACCAACGCCCGATACTCACGGAGCACGCGCTCGGAATTCGTTATATGCGCGTCGGCTGAGATGTAACGGACACCCAGCGAACAACTAGCGCAAATCTAGCGTGATTCTAACGCATGTCCAGCGAACGTTGCGCGAATGTGCGCGTGATGCGCAAGTTCAGAACGAGATTCCAGCGCGCCCAGCGTGGTTTTTGTGTATGCAGCGTGTAGCCACATCGACATCAGCAAAACCTCATAGATCGAGCTGGCACTTCGGTCACCAAATCTATGTCATATCAGGAGAAGGAGCAGGAGAAGCTGTGAACGGATGTACTGGGTCCAACCGTGAATTAGTAGGCAACGAAAGTTTGGCCTGTATGACCACTACTTGTCGAACACCGTAATAAAGACCAGAAAGCCTTCAAGAACTTAATGCGTATGCCCCCCCCCGAGATGTTCGATCAAGTACGAACCAGAGCGCCCTCAAAAATCAGCAAGCAGAGTATAAAGGCTGACCAGTTCATTGAGACGTGGAATTTTTTTCATGTGTGATGCAATAACGTCAACTACAGTAATGTTGTCCTCCAAAACAGCGGTTTCCTTCACCATAACTACAAAGGGTTCTACTTCGTTGTCCTTTGAGCTGAAGGAATGCGTTAAAGATGATAGTCTAGGCTTCCTTGATCCTGATCCTCTTCCAAAGACAACCAGGATGTGCGCATACGTCTTCGAATTTTTAACATTTACGCAATGCACACGCTGAGTATGCGCCCTGTATACGCCCAGCGCGCTAGCAGTACGCTGTGCATTCGTTGCGAACTCGCTATAACTTTTCCGAAATATGGACAAAAGTTGGGCGCACAACGACGCATTTAACTAATTTTATTGTGCGTCTCTAGCGTCCTGCATGCGTTCACTCGGTGTGACCGGGGATTAAGATTGTAAACCGTTGAGCAGTCTTGCCGAAAGTGGTTGTTTTGTTTCGATAAACCGACTTATCTGTTTGTTTATTTATTGCCAGGTTTCTGGTGAATTTCGCTGTGGATGCTCGTGGTGCGTGCATGCTGGGAAGACGTCACTCGGGTCTGCGCTTTATAATTCCACCAAATGCCACCTCACACCCGACCCGTGTCCAGTGCAAACTGGTCAGCCGCGAGAAGCTGAGCTGTGCACCTCCACTCTCAGAGGCAGAGGCACTGGCCGCTAGACTACTGGACTTCGGACCTACTCGAGTCAAGTTCGACAGGTTCCTGCTACTATCTCCACTACACAGAAGGCTACTAGTGAAAATGCTTACTGGCATTTACGCTTCCACATTTCTGGTGGCAGTCGGGCAGCTTAGATGTTTGATATCTAAATGTTTTAGTATTTAAAACTTACCACACTCCGCCAGGCTCGTTAGTCGGCTCGAAAAGAGGGATATCTTTCCCTTTAAGTCCTCTTTTTTTCGACGCCTTTATCTTTTAGATTTTGGTCACTGCTGGTGTCACAATTCACATATATTTGCTAACCTACTGTGTGCTCAGGTCAATTCGGCCTCCTGTCTTCTGTGGGATGGAAATTGAGTAGTAGCTTACGGGCTACGGGGTGAAGGCCTACTGTGGCTGGTCACTCTGCAAACCGCGGGTCCAATTGTTCCTTGACGCGGGCAATGGATGGCCGCATAGTGTGCTGCGGTATCATTAGTCCCTAGCTGATGCAAATCAGCTGCTACTTTTGAGATTGTAAAAGCGTTTTTGGTCTTGAGTTCGTCCTATGTCAGCAGCGCTATCTCAAGTACTAGGCAGTTCGGACTTTACCTTTATCTTTACTTTTTACTGGCGGTTCTGTTGCTTGGGTGCAGACAACTTGTGTTGTAGGACCGTTGTGTCGAGCACCACGACTCAGTAGGCACATGGTCGTTTGTATATTTATGTTGCCACTGTTGTTTCTCTACAAATTTAGCACTGCCTATGCCACTATTACTACTGTTACTACTACTACTACTACTACTATGATGTATGCGCAGTGAAATTCTGCTGGAAGTGCCACACTTTGCTTCACTGCAAGATGTCAGTCGCGAGGTGATTGTGCTACGCAGTGACAACGGCGTGACATGGACTCCACAACCCACAGTGACAGAGGCCACAAGTCTGCTGGCAGAACACTTCAGCAGTAAGTCACTCTAGCAGCAGCAGCAGCAGCAGTAGGCCTAGTAGTGGTGTTGGTGGTTCAGTGCAAGACGGTTTTTTCGACGTACGACGATCACAGACGTTGTTCGGTTTGGTTCGAGAGCTTTCGCCACTGATGGACCACAAGCCTGGAATCAACTACCTGCTGACATTCGCAACACTGCCACATAATCGACTTTTAATTATAACTTTAAAACGTTTTTATTTAGTATCACCTACGGACTTTGAATTCTAGCATACAATTTTCTTATGTTTATTTTTATATTGTTTAGGCCTTCTGTTTTTAACTATTAAGCGCTACCGTTTAGGACTACGTAGGAGGCGCTATACAAATAAATGTACAAAACATCAGTTTTTACACTTGTTAACGGCGACATTTATTTTTGTTTAATGACAAAGAACCACTGCGATACTATCGCAGCGCCGTATAGCGTTAACTATCGCTTACTATCGCTCTCAACTCGCAGCGTAACGCAGCCGTAGTGGAAACAGCCTTTAAGCGTCTTCAACCAGTTTCGTATGCCCCTCGTTCAACCAAATTTCTGGGAAACAGCTCTAGCTGACGGGACGGAAAAGGGGCAGAAACCAGAAAAAAGGTGAAGGAAAAAGGAAAAACTGCTGATGTTATTTGACTCTATTAGTCTTTGTCATGTTTATTATACTTTGCAGCAGTAGTCTGATATTACGTTGTTCGTCATCGATTGTTTGATAGACCTGGAGTCAGCGGAGAGACTGTTCGGACTGCCAGTGGTGCGTATCGTCTGCAAGGATCTACCGCAGTACATGGCGCTAGTGTCCAGAGTCCGTGTGGAGTCCCGGATGCTTGGACCAGCTGGAGGAGTGCTTAGTTCATCGGTAGTGCCACAAGCTCAAGTTGTGTTTCCACCGGATGCGATCGTTAAACCAATCAACGTCGGACTCCAGGTAGTACGGATCACTTGTGCAGTTGTAGTACACTGCGTCCGGAAAAAAAAACTGACACCCTAGACATCGTGCAATAAAAAGGTCAAATTTGAATGAATCTGAATAAAGTTTTGTACGCATAATTACCCATAAATTCCTAAATCGACTGCCAAATTTCGTTGAAAAATATTATTTTTTACAAAAATTATTGAATGCTAAATATCGACAACAAAATATATTCGTTACCAATATGGCGTTACCTAGTGCAGTCGCTCAAGCG
>Ga0209454_1004287_pt1 | contig 10584 bp, 5 predicted proteins | sample WorMetHERISLAND1_2_FD_187400 | JGI IMG/M metagenome (GOLD analysis project Ga0209454, IMG submission 187400) | Marine gutless worms symbiont microbial communities from Max Planck institute for Marine Microbiology, Germany - Olavius geniculatus... | ecosystem: Host-associated > Annelida >...
CAATAAAGGTGCGGTGGGTGGAAGAACTTCACGTTTACGCGCCATAAATTTCTGCTTGTAACAGTAAAAGAATGGTTAAAATCGGTGCTGAATTACCGAAGTTATCCCAAAAATAAAACTGGGGGTCCGTTTTTTTGGACCACCCTGTAGACCTATAACTTATATAGTTTTGCACCAGACCAGTAGGTTGACGCGTCACCGGCTTCCAAGCGTCACGCCTTTTTTGCTCTTGAAACACCTAAGTTTCGCAGGACTGACGGTGACACGCAATTAAAGTAATAGTTAACAGACGCTAAGCCTCGGAAAAAGCGAAAACAGGATTCACTGTTAATTTTATAGCGATAAACGAATGCAACAAGTCTTCGGCGTTTACTGATTGTCTAATAAAATAAATACTGTTAAGACAATTTTCGGAACAGGTTATGATAGTCTAAATTGAATCTGTAGTTAAGGTAAAAATTTTCGGACATTTTTACAACAGATTTGTGTACCAAAATTGTCGTATTTATGTCACTGCTATGTCTAACGCCGTCGTTTTTGCGTATAGAATATTTTTGTGGCCTATTTTACGTCTGACGGCGATCTAAATCAGATTATACGTGTCATTAAAAGTATATTATCGCGGTTTAAGCGCAGTCGTAGACGTAAATAAGAAGAGACATCTATTATCCCGTCAATGAGTAAATCAGTCATTCAATAAACGAATTAGGGTGTCGACTGACGACGTCGCATTATACGATAGATGGATTCGATGATATCGCGCGCTAGCAGCAAGATGCTTTTTATTCAGCATCTTACTTCCACAGTCGGACAATGCTTAAGCCCCTATATGTATATCAGCTTTTGTGTCGTCGTCAGAAATGATGGTGGTTTAACCGAACTCAAACTGAAACAACGAGATTAGTATAGCCTAAAAAACACACAATTTACACAAATTCCCTGGATAAATCTAAGAATAATCTACGCAGAAAAAAACTAGAGCAGCGCCTGAGGTGACTTGGATAAAAACCTGTAGGAAAACCTTGAAATATGTTATAAAAATTCTTACTGGGACGTTTCGCAAATTAAGCCCCTAAAAGTGAAGTCTTACAAGATCGTCGGTGGTCGGTCGGATCATTCGTATACAAAAGAAACCTTTCGGTTCAATAATTGCTATCTCTAATCGTCTCCGAGCAGTCGACGAGCTACAGCCCACAGCACGTCGCTTGCCGACACGTATTCAACGCCGAGTCTCACGTCCCGTGTGTGAGTGTGTCCTCGCCGTCAGTATGACACAAAACCACGACAGAAAGCCCTTTCATGTGGAAAACAGATTAGATCAACTATTAGCAGGTTTTGCTAACCCGCTTTCGTATATGTCACCCGCCACGTATTTTATGTAAAATCGATTTACACGTAATGCCTCAATTTCACATGAATTATTTCAAACTTTTCGTGAGTGCATTTTGCTCAAACTGTGTTTTGTTGGACCTAGGCTATTTTTCTAAATGTTAAATATGTTTTAAATTCAACTCAGCACGTTGACGCTGCTCATATTTGTTTTAAAAGTCAAACGTTCAGCAGTAAAACGCAACTGCATTTTGAGATTTCCCTTTCGACAAAAAATTAGCTAGGCATACTCTTTTGCGTCAATTTAGTGGCCGCAGACTTACTTGATGTGAAGCGCATTATTCGACACGGTTATAGCGCTAAAACGGACGAAATACAGCAGACATTGTTTGCAAGAACTTGACATGCAGTCAAAAGTATGAGACAGAAGAGGGGGGCTTGTCGCTCGGGGTTTTGTCGCGGGGGAAAGTTTGTCTGTACCTCGTGCTCCGTCGATGCTGCTGCTGCTGCCGCTGATCCAATGCATATTTTATCACGGCGTCGTCACCGCCATTGTAACCACTGAACCCCTATACTGTCTCTGTCTTTCACTGTTATCTGTCGAGAGGTCCTTCCCGGAAATGACCTGGGCCATAGACGTCTAGATTGCTATTATGGAGTAGTCCATGCCTGGGCCTATACTGTGTTGGGTGGGACGTTAAACCCTAAACATTCACTCACTTATCTGTCGAGAGCTGGCACAAATAAACCGCAGGCTGCAGACCGATTCTATACGGACGGACCATTATTGCTGTTTATGGATTGGCTGTATCTTGACTACTGTAACTGCATGCTACGGTGGGTTAGCAGCAGGTGTTATAATCAGCGCCCTCCGTGATTTTTAAGTGCTACAGCAGGTATGGCGTGTCTTATAGGGTGTTGACACGATTCAGCAAACGTCCAGCATTAGCACGTGTTTTTTGAATACATTTGCTGGAAGTTTGCTGGACGTTTGCTGAATCGTGTAAACACCCCATTAGCTATCACCATTCTGTCCGTCCGTCTGGATCAGTCAGAAACGATGCAAGCTAGGATATCACTAAATATTTACTGCCTGGAAGACTCTACTTTCATATGGCATATTCGCCGCCCTCCGTGATTTCTTTTGTACCTCATTAGTCATCAGCTAGCGCAGTTGGTTGTCGAATATCTGCACTCTCTGTCTTCAATTAATCAATCCGGATTTTTTAAAGTGGCGTAAGTAATACGAACTAATGCTAGGTTTACTAGAAAGATTAGTTAGAGCACAGTCTGGGAAATGATTTGGTAAAAAGCTGAGTTCTGAGGCGCTGGCAGAAGATGGACAACGACTCGCCAGATGTCACGTCGTCTGGCAGGTCGTTCCAGGTCCGTGCGTCGACAACCGGGAAAGCCCGGTTGGTTAGCGACGGTGTCTTAACTTGCATTCGTCAAAAGTTAACTCCCATCTACGATATAAAAATTCTTATTATAGTGAACTTTATCAATTGGCGTTAAGCGCAGCAGGGTAAAAAGTAATCTCGGTCACTATCGGGGGAGGGGCCTAAAACCGAAGCAGAGAGCTAAACAATTTTTTTTTCACGGGCTATTAATTTCTGCAAAACATTTATCGGGGACTTTTTGTCTTTTTTGCTTCGATATTTTCTCCAACGTATAGGCCTAAAACAGTCGGCCATACGTTGGTATTTTCAGTTGATGACGTTTGTGACAAGCTAGCTAAAGTATAGAATAATCATAATCAATTACAGTAAAGCACCATGCGTGGTGAAGTCCGTTAATCGAACAGGACGTCAGTGACTGTTGGCAATCGAGATTTTTCGTCTAATTCAAAAGACCAAAAGACCGCCAGATAAATGCGTCATCTATTCAATGGGCTGCAGTTACAGGAACAGCAGGCAGTCGGGTGTCTAGTTATTGTATATGAGGCAGAGACTGGAGGATGGCCGGTGTGCCAAGCAAGCGAGCAAGCAGTGTCGACAAGGGTTGTCGTGAATTCTGATTAGTCTGCGGCGCCTTGTGAACAGCGGTGTCGTGAGTTTAAAAAAACCAGTCGGGACAGAAAGTCAAAATCTTTCGACAGACACTGCGGATTTCCGACAGAATTCCACCAAACAGCCGCCGCAAATTTTTGAAAGAGGAGATTGCGGGTGTTAGAATTTTCTTTTAAATTCTACCCATCCCTTAGGCCTACCCTCCAAAATCGCATAATGGATGTTGGGGGTTATCGGCGCCTAATTTTGCAGCTTTGGAAGAAAATTTAAAAAGTAGGTGGGGCAGGTTTGGAAGTCGCAGTTTTCCGATAGCGACTGCGCGTTTCTGACAGAACTCAGGCATGCAGCCGCAAATTTCTAACAGAGAAAATTGTGGACGTTTAAAGTTTCTAAATTTGTCTTTCCGCTATCCAAAAGATCGCACAATGAAGGTTGGGGATTGGCGCCAAATGTTGCATTTTTTGAAGAATAAAATCTATTTCGACCGGATAAAGATTTTCCGACAAATTTCGTACAGCGAAAAATTTTGAAGGGTGAGGGGCAATTGCTCGACCCCACCCTAGATTACTCCCCCCTACTGCGACACCGTTGATTATGCCCAAAACGATCGCACAGCTACCTGCGGAGTGTAATCCACGGCTCAAGTCACCGCTGACCGTTCTAGACTACACGAGTATTATACGCCCATCATCTTTGACGTCAGCATACAGAACAGACAAAAAAAAACGCTCCTCGATGAGACTTTATAATTGCCATTTTTTGTCGTCAACGTCTCAGTTCTGCCAGTTATGCCTAAAGAAAAAAAACACGTGCTTTCGGTTGCATCCGGCAAAAACCGGGGACAGGGACAAAATTTTATTTATTTTTATTTATTGTTATAGCGTGAGGTGTCATGTAATATTACCAAGCATCTCATGAAGACAAACTGACACGCTAAATAGTACTCACGAGAACTTATGCAAAGTTACTGCAACACTTTACACTAGATACAAACAGTATTTTTAGCAAAACTTCGACAGCATACTAAAAACTGCACTAATATTTTTGAAGCTCTAATAAAAAATTTATAGGTAGCCGATTGTTTTGCGGCAAACGGAAGCACTGCTTTTTCATTACGCCATACAGCAGTTGAGGCCGTCCAACTTTCTAAGCTTTGAGACTGTTTTTTTCGTTTTACCTATTGTTTCGCTTTATTGGTAGCTATAAATAATTGCGAGTGTTATCTCCAAAACGACCGGGAATTCTAAATAGGCCCCGTGTGGCGATTCTGCGCATTGATCAACTCGTTTTGCCAATAGCGAGTATAGACTTAAGCTAACATAAGTCACCGGTTACCATACTCTGGATACATCATAAGGCACAGCAATACGCCATGGGAGTTCCTGACTTATGACTGGCGGACCACAAGACTGAATAATAGCGCCGTTGACGGACGACACAATTTCTCATCTCTTAGAATTCTGTTTTAGTCTGTATAGTAGTAAGACATTACATGCACCTTTCAAGCATGCCGTTCTAGGATGATTCGTGTTTCGATCTAATATATACTGCTTTTTGCAAAGTCGAAAGTATATTGTATGTGACATGGTTTTCGACATGTACGTCGCCTAGTCCAGTTAGTTTACTTTGCATGCTGTTGGCTGCGAGAACTTCCTATAACTAATAAATCATCACTTGTGGCATTCATTTCCTGTCTTTCCCCCCGCTCGGTGCACAAATCGTCCGAATACAGTCATCTGAGGAACTGCATGAATCATTCCACAATCGCCTGTATTCCAGTTTTCCCTACTTTTTGCAACAGTTGTTTTGTCCACTTTTTAGTCTTCATTGTGTTTGCATTTTTTATATGACTTTTTGTTTTTTTTATATTATTTTTATTATATTGTAAGTTATTGTTGATCGTAATTGACATAGATAACCAGCTATAATGGACTTTTCATTTCTGGCAGTTTGCTGTTGTTTGAATTTGCTGTTGCATTAGCTCTTGACTGATATGGCAAACAAACTTCTCTCCTCTTTCTCTCTCTCACAGTCTGTCTGTTGTTTGTGTGCTATGAACACAGAATCCTCGAGTCCTGTATCAGCGCGTCGTCAGCCTGTTCCTGCTACATCATCCGTCGAGGGTTCTCCACCCAGTGTTGGCGTTCCCGATCGGCGTCAGAGGCTCAGAAGACCGAACCCCGGTTCACGAAGCCTCATCGATACTGGGGCAGCGCACGGACACAGTGGTGGTAGCGGCGGGCCGGGCAGATTGCAGGGCGGTCTGCCGTCAGCTGTCGTCTTCACTGTTGTCGAATGCCTACGACTTCTCATAGCATTCCGCCGACATTCTGCAATTTCTCTTGACTAGCCGCCGACGCCGCCAAACCAGTGAGAGGGTGGGGGCATACAGGATGGGGGCAATTGCCACGCCCCGCCCTAAATTTTTAGCTGTCGGAAAGTTGTGCGAAAATCTTCAGTTATGGTCGGAAAATTTTCGTCCAAAAATGCAAAATTTGGGACTGAAAGTCTTATTTTGGGGAAATTGGGGAAGCAAAGTTAGAAGTTGTCGAAAATTTACAAAATTTGCTGTCCGCCTACTTTTTAACCCATCACGCCCCCCCACTGGCCGAATGCGGGCAATATCAACGACAGCAGTTCGAGCTTGTTAACTTTTTGTCGGATTTGTTTCTGGCTCAATATGTTATCAGCGACCAACAACGCGCAAAATGTCGTGTAAATAAAAAGTTTTAAATTTGTTACCCGGCCGTCCCAATAGGCCGTATTACGGGTCTTGTCCGTCCGTCCATCTGTTCACCCATTTGGCGATACGTTTTTAAACCTAAATCGTATATACGAGCTTTTAACTCAAAAACGAAAGACCGCAAAAAAACAAAATTGGTGTAAATGTTCTCCAATATAGGAGAAAAATAATGTGTCAATTTTCAGCGCAAAGAGTCAAGGCTCAAGTCACTGAGAATCAGAAACCTCTGAGAAATGGTGCATATATTTCTAATATTTTTATATATAGTTCGTGTGTGTAATAATAGGCTTGTCATAGGATATGCAATTGATAGGCTATATACTAGGCCTACATGCATAGCCTATAACATGCATATCATCACAATGTGTTTACTTGCTTCTGACGGATCGCGCGCTGCGGCTTCGCCCACTGCACACAAGTATAGGCGCAGTGCATTGGATGTTATGCGTAACTAGCCGGACTGCCGCATGTGTGTTGCTACAGCCTCCAAGGCATTGCGACATCGTTTGTTCTTAGTGTTTCATTGATCGCAGTTTGTCAATTTCAAAGTAAAATAATTATATGACAAAAATATTATTAGATTGTGACCAATCTAATGTACTCCTCGCGCGCATCATTTTCTTTTGTATTCTTTTAAAAGCTTTTTCGTTCTTTTCGGCTTGTATTAAGGTTAGGGATGTATTAGAGACCCGGCGTCTAATCGAGACCCGTTTAATATTATACTAATAGTGACTAGCGCCGAGGTCGTTATTGGAAATTGTCTCCCCGAAGTTCATAAAATAGTGCCCGATTTTAGGAATTGAGAGGAAAAAAATTCCAATAATGGTCGATGACGCTAGTTGCCATTTGTCTTGTTATACCTAAACGCATGCGTCTATCTGGCATAGTTACAGAGATATGGCGCCTCAAAATAATGGGGTCAATCTTGACCTTTTGGGGTCACGTAACATCATCGGTCACGTGACCGTTCGAATCTCGGTGGTCGACTTCCTATGAGTGGTCCATGGTGACCATGCATCTTTCTGGCACCGTTACGGAGATATGGCGCTTCAAAGATGATGGGGTCACGACCTTAATTTTTTGGGGTCACGTGACGTCATCGGTCAAGTGACTATTTGATTCCCGGGGAATCGACTTCCTATGGGTGGTCCATAGTGACCATGCGTCTATCTAGCACCGTTATGGAGATATGGTTGTTTGAATTTCTTCCAGGAAGACTCTTTCAGAAACAGCGGTCGGTCGTTAGTCGGCCTTTCGGTCCTCAATGTTACACTGATCTCATATACTCCTTTTCGCTACGTTAGGAACGTAGCGCGCAAGGAGTAAAAATATACGATGTCGGCAATGACTGGTCATACATTGGTTCTATATGAGAAAATGTGATAATTCGTAATTTATCCAGCGAACTAGCGCCGTAATCTTGTCTTTCGGAAAGTAGGCACAATAAGCATGTAAAGATATGGCACTACATGCGATTTATATCAGGCCTACTCAGATACTGAATAAGACAGTCTGCAGGAATGCGCACCATGAAATAAACTTTGAATTTTGCGAATCAGATTATTTAATTTGACACGTGCAAGGAATACGGACACATTGTGCTATCACTATAAAGAGTAGACGGATTCTGATAAGCAGAAAAAGAACAACATGATTATGATTGATATACGCGTAGATTTGCTGTTTGCAACAACAACGATAACGATCGAGCAGCCGTTGTAAAACAAACGTTTTGACGCGTGGAGGAGAAATCTGAAACGTTGCGCCCCCTGGGGAAGGCGACGCAGATTGGCCGACTAGTTGTGATGTCAGACACCAAGACGAGTCAATTTCACGACTGTGGTCCCCGCAGTCGGTCCATCGGTCCGCCCGCCCACCCATGTCGATTGCCGTTATCGCCGACTTCGCGTCATGTGCGGCCCAACTGCAGTGCCGTAGCCAGAAATGTGAATTGAGAGGGGGCTCGTCTTCTTTCCCCTTTCTCTTTTGTCCCTTTTCGTCCCCTCCCGTTTTTCCCTTTTGTTCACTTCTTTTGCCCCTCCCTTTCATATTTTTTCTCTCTCCTTTCTCCTCTTAGAAGTAGGACCCCTAAAATCCAGCTAGGCTGTCTGGAGAAGCGCTGTGTAAATTCTCTTAGCCGGGTATGGGACGGAGCGTCAGCCGAAAGCGACTTTGGTGCATTGTAGGTTTAAAATATGACATCCGGTGGCAACGATTTCAATCATTTTCCTGAGAATCAGCTGACCAAATTCGCACATTTAGTTAAAGGTTAAAAGTTAAAGGTGGTGTTTAGCTCATTATAGGAATCCCATCTCAGAGCTACTGCTGTATGGGATCACACAGGGTTATCTACTACCCAACACATGTGAGCGCGCCCCGCCTTAACCCCAGCCAGATAAGCCGGTGCTCGATTTACCTACCCTGGAGAGATGAAAGGCTGAGTTACATACCGAGATGGTTTACTTACAGGCAGGCAGTCGCCCTACCAAGTACTAAACTGGCCCGGTATAGAGCAACGCTACGTGCAGTTTAAATGAGTGTTTATGTCTTGTCCGGGAGATTGGGGACTGGTCCCTTGTTTCCTCTTGGCTACGCCACTGGGCCCAACTGCCATTTTCTCCTTGGACCTTGACTCATCTATAATACACCCGCCGTCGTCGCTGTCGTCGTCATCAAATGCTGAAGCAGCGTAGGCCTACTGCATGCAAGGATCTTATTCTCCCGCGGCTGCCCATCTGCCTCGATATCTGACGGTTTTACGGGAAAATGTCTTGGGCCAGGACGTCTAGCCAAACGGGCGACACGGGTGGCGAGATGTTGTCCAGTTTTAACGAATGTGGCGGAGATCGGCGGTGCAGGCCCCACGACTTCCCGGACTGGGATATTGCAGTAAACGACGTCAGATTGAAACGCCCGATTGCCAATGGCGCAGACAACGAGAAGCTTAGGGGGCCCACGCCCCCCAATTCTCCGAACAAAACAAAAGCATATGTTTAAACTGCACTAAATTTGCCAATGTGGTCAGTTTATTCTCAGAAAAATAATTAAAATTGTTGCCATCAGATGTCGCACCAAATTCGATTTCGGCTGGGGCTCCGCTCCCAACTTCGCTGGAGAAGCTCACAGTGCTCTCCCAGACCCCTTAGCTGAATTTAAGGGGTCATACTTCTAAGCGAAGGAAAGGGAGAGGAAGGAGGGAAGAAAGGGAAAGCGAGGGGAGAGGTAAAAGGGGGAGAATAAAGGAAGTGAGGAACGAAAGGGAGAAGAAAAGGGCAAGGAGAGGAGACGACACCCCACCCAATTGAAATTTTTGCCACTGCTGATTGCTGATTCGATGGACAGACTACAGAGTGGGCCAAAAAGTAAGCTTCCAACTTCTGTTCACATCTTCACTAGTATTGATTTGATCAATTTTTCCAAAAATTTTCGTTGGCCCAATCTGAACAAAAAAATTACAATATAATAATTACCAGCACACTCTAACGGCGTCGCTGCACTGTCTTGTAATATACACATTTTCAAAAATCGCCAAGTATGTATAAGATGTGCTAAAATAATTAAAACCAAGTTACTGTAAATGTTGCACAGAATGCGCTAGTGAAAGAATTTCGAAAATCGGTCACTATTTGGCAAATATACGGACAGCAGTCGGAGACTTAGTTTTTGTCCCACCCTATGTGTTTGCCGGTGGAGACGGACCTTGGACCAGCGATCAGTCGGATCACGTTTTCACGGTCGACTTCTGTCCTGGAGCGGAAAAAGTGTCCAACGTTAAAATACAATACAATACAATGCAATTTGAAGTAAAAAAATGCCTATGGCACTGCAGTCACTTTGCAGTCAGTAGTGAAAATGACGACCGGAACAAACGAGTCTTAAGTTCAGTCTCAAATGTTCGCAAGGACTTCGAAGACGTCACTTCTGGCGGCAGACTGTTCAGTGTTTTTGCTGCAGCGACAGGGAACGCCACTTAAAACATGCCACAAGCTATAGGCCTAGGTGAACCATAGCAGCATTTTTCCGAATCACCTCGTGAAGCCGTTTACGGTGCATTTGACAGAATCTCGCTTCGAAATTCTGCTCAAGCATAACGATAACATCAAAAACCACAACAACTTCATCATTTTATTCGCCAAAAAGTATACAAACAAAGCAGCACATTACACAACTCTGCACAATAGGCACCATACGTTAACTTAGAATACACATATACGCACATAAAGCATTTTAAAAATGATTTGCGCCTTAAGAACATCGAATTTAACGTCACGAAAAATACACATACAAACTATACACATACAAAAGCTTTTAAGTTCGACTAACCAAACTATGTTTCCGAAATAAGCTACAGCGTTTAGGAGAAAATAAACATATTAAACTTAAAGACCCACTACTTTCAGTCAGCCTTTTCTGCCACCTAACGTCCATCATCCTATGCGCCCTAATTCTTTCTGAGACTTTGGCGCTTTATAAATCATTTACTTACTTACTTACTTACTTAAT
>Ga0209454_1004289_pt1 | contig 10582 bp, 5 predicted proteins | sample WorMetHERISLAND1_2_FD_187400 | JGI IMG/M metagenome (GOLD analysis project Ga0209454, IMG submission 187400) | Marine gutless worms symbiont microbial communities from Max Planck institute for Marine Microbiology, Germany - Olavius geniculatus... | ecosystem: Host-associated > Annelida >...
CAACTAAGTAGTTAACTATAATTTTAGTAAAAAAAAAACAGACCACTATAAATGTCTGAGGTAAAGTGTCTTAAGTCCAAACCGTCGTAAGACACTTCTGACCTAAATCTGAAGTATCTTAGGTCCAAACTGTCTTAGATCTGAAATGTCCGGTAAGCTTTTTAACATACGATATACGTTCTACAAGGGTCTACAACTGGCTTACTTCTGACCAGCCTCATGGTATGTGTAAGCCTAATCTCATTAGTGACATGGTGACATAGGACGAAAAAAGAGATAACAAAAACACTGCAAAAAGCATGTCGAACCAAGAAATGTAACTGACGAAAAACCACGACCAAAAACATCGGTTATCGGCGCTTGGCTTTAGACTGCTTCAATTTTCCAGTTTTGTACGCTGCCGTAATCGATGCTGCGGTATCATTTAAATTGAGTAATTGACAAATAATCATTCTGTCAGGTGTGACGAGGAACTGCGGCCGAGAACGACTGGCATCAAGTGATTCGTCAAAGTCGCTGACGTAGAAATGGATGTACGAAGTCACCGGCGTGACAGGCGTCGAACCAATCGCTCAACGGCAGAAGCTGCAGCGCTGTCGACAGAAGAAGAAATCGGTGCGCTATACATCATCATTCAAACCTGCTTTTCTCGGTAGCCAGCGGACGGTGACGACCTGTCAAATCTAAAAGCCGAGCATAATGACAGCCACCGTTAGGCAAGGCAAACGGTGGGTCGGCAGAGCTTAGTTTCGACACCGGCACTGAATGATGACTGACCTGCTCTTGACTGCCGAAAGTGGCATCACTTCACATCAAGTACGAAAAGTTTATTTTATCGCAAAGATAAATCGAAGATCTTGGAAATATATGCACTGCAACATAATGTTTTAGACTGCGTTGCACAGTTAGATTAATTTACCAACGCGTTAACGCATTAATTTGTTAACACTTTGATTTTAAAAAAATGCAGGCATATGTATGGGAGAATCGTGGCGATAAGTTGCTGGAGCAGCCTCAGCACTGACTATCGTGACATTTTACAAAGACAGAATTAACGAAAAATGTCTACAGTATAATTACTGTCATAAAGGACAAAAATTCATCAATTTGTGTTGACGAGACAATTGATTCCGCCAACACGCACCTGTCTGCACGACGAGGACGTCAGCGAAAATCACGATCATATACTGTCATCAACGTGGCTAATATTTTACTAATCAGTCGACATTCTAACAGCTTTTGTCAGTCTGTTAAACTAAAATTTAACAGATGTGACAAATATTGAGTATAACGTAATTAACTATATAAACGGGAAAATAACAAATGCGACTAAAAATTCGTATGCATTTTATTCATAATACAAGATAGTTAGGATTAAAAGTAATCCGTTAGTAAAACATGCTATAATTGTATTACACCACACAATAAAATTAAAATTTAACAAACTTAACACAAACTGTATGACTTAACCTTTACATGCAATCTATTACGTTTAACCAAAGTTATCACATTAAATGAAAACATTTTGTAAAGTATGCAAATTTTTTTCCACTAGACAAAAATATTAATGATTATTACACGGTACAAGCAGTAAGATAACGAGTAATCGAGATACATTCAACACTATACATACGCTAAAATAGTTAAAAAATCGGGAGAACTGAACATAACTTTGTCGTATATAGGGCGACTAAAAAATCGTCATAGCGCTGTATCAGCATAGAATACATTAAGTCTATACATTATGAGTAGTAACATCTCCCAGCGGCACTACGTCCATTAACTGACCGCATTACGTCATCATAATGCAACGCCCTATTTTTGTCACCAACGCAATCAGTACTACTGCATAAAGTCCATAAACGTCACATGCGAACGCCGAATCTGCCGCTAGATCTGCGTTTAACACGCTATTGGGTTGACGCGATTTTGCCAATCTGATAACATAATTTTATCCTCTAGGCCATATTTGTGCCTAAAAAAATTACCAAAGTTGGTAAAAATTTGACAGAGTTCTGACAAAATTTTGCAAATTTTAAGACACGGTGTATACTCCCGTAATCCGTGACCATTAGTGATATTTTATAAAGTACGTTTTTTAAAAAAAAGTTAACAGAAACATGTTAAATGTGCACTAAACTTACTTATCAATATTTTCGCCGATTACCAAAACGTTGTGAAAATAGCACAAATGTAAATTATATAATGTAAAAATTGATAAATATCTTAGTCATTCGATTAACCATTAAAATACGTGATCGATAATCAATAAAGTAATCAGTTAGTTTTTGATTAATGTCACGCCTTTTGACCGTTTGACTCCGAAATACAACAGGTTTACCTTCTATTTCAAAATTCTTAGTGACAAAAATTAGGCAAAAATATGTCAATGCAGACCATAAGCCTCTCGCAAATATTTCTATCGATTTTAATGAAAACAAAAAATGAAACATCACGGGCCGTCTAATGCACCGACGGACGGACAGACGGACAAACGCACGTAGCTTACGGACGTACAGACGTACAGACGGACGGACGATAAAAACATAACACCCCCGCCTCCGTTAAACGGCGGCGGAGGCATAAAAATCAGATTGCAGTTTTACGAAAAGTTATATTTTGAACCCTGCAGAGGAGCGTGGGCCATTCCTGCAGACCTATACGCCCACACGCACAAGACACCACCCGGCCTGCAAGCGGTCAGTTACAATAATTCCCGGATACTGAATGTTCTACACTGTGTCTCAAAAAACATCCCGGACATTTTCGATTCTAACTTAAACAAAAGTTATCAGATTTTCATAATTTTGGTGTGAATATTCATAACAAAACTTGCCATTAAATGGCCGTTCAGTTTTTCACCTCACCCAATGTCTGCTTCTGCACTACGTCGGGAAAGAAAACCAAGCGAAATATGCGTTGAAATATGCAAAAAAACGTTAAAAAACATCATTAACATTATTGAAAGTAACTTGAAGTATGATTATCAGATTTCAATAATTTTTGGCACATATATTTCTGACACAACTAACTACTAAATGATTGTTAAGTTCCCACATCACCCAATGTCTGTTTCTGCACTACTTGGAGAAATCAGACCAGGCAAAATACGCGTTAAAATGATAAAAAAAAACGTTGATAAATGCCGTCTACCCTGATCTGTGGCCCCCAAGAGCCAGTCGATTACAAGATTTGACTGTTATGCAGCAGTACATCTACCATATGACATTAAGATATGTTTATGAATTCAAGAACCGACTGGTGAAGTCTGGATTAGTCTGGAGCATAACATTGTCGATATTACTGTCAAATCGAGTAAATGGAGAAATTGTCTCCGTGTTTGTGATTGCATAATTGGTCAACATTTCGATCAAGTTTATTGCAGGTAGCTGAGCTGAAAAACGAAACAGTGAGATAAAATGTCAACCAATGTGTCAAAAATGTAAAAAAATGTGTTTTTGTGCGTTATTAACATCAAGTAATAATACCACGTTAAGTAAAAATGCAACATTTTGTTGGTTCTGATTTACCCAGGTAGTGCAAAAACATACGATAGGTGAGGTGAAAAAGTACATAATAATTTAATGGCCAGTTGTTTCAGAAATATTCTTACCAAAAATTATTAAAATCCGATAATTTTTCTTCAAGTTACAATGGAAAATGTTCGGGATGTTTTTTTGAGACACGCTGTATATTAGTCTGCCCGCTGCTGCTGCTGCTGCAGCTTTATCAATTTATGACTACGGCGACGTCATAATCCGATTTCGATGCATCTTGTTATCATCGAAATCAGTAAGTTTGTGTTGCGGAGAAAAAAACGCGTGCTGATTTTTAATAACGTATTGTTGTACAAAAATGAAAAATAAGACGCGAAAGCTATGTCTTTCGCTTCTAATAGGTTCGTTAAGGAACTGATGTCAGCCCGATTTTTTAACGTCTGCCGCTTTTGTGACATTAGTCAGAGAGATCACGCTATGACGGTTAGACCCGCTCAAATCTTGTTTGCGCAAATGGCTCACATTAAACAAATAATTATATAGCTTACATAAATGACGATATCAAAAATTTAGATTCCTGACATAAATGCAACTACGTTGAACTCGCCGCCATAACGTACCTTGCACTGAAACGAAAACCGTTGCTGGAAAGACTGCAAAAACACACAAAGTAGCCTAAACTGTACTCCAGTAAAAAATATCGGTTGCTTAATTAAGACCTCCCGCCCGGCCAGCTTTAGCTCCACCGGAACAGCCTCTGTATTTTACTATAATGACATTTTTATAATCTGTGTTGTCTTAAAGTTTAACAAAATTTTATATACTCAAAGAATTCGCTCAATTATTCTCTACATGCCGCGAAAGTTTTTGACGGCAGACAGAAACATGACTAGATTTATGTTCAACCCGAAACCGCAAAATAATTGGGAATCCCGCAACTCCCATAGGTGCACAAAGGTACACAAATGTTATTTTATAAATGACAATAAAGTTCGCCAAAGCAGTGTTGCGAAGGACGTTAACAGTCCGTAGCAGAACGAATTTAATAGTTAATTTAATAGTTAATGCCGCTGTAGCTATTCATGCATCTATGAAATACACTAGCTGACTGCGTACAAAAAATGCACTTGTATTTTAACGTTTATCCGTAATACAATGTTGTGAAAATGTCATATTAGTAGCAAATACTTGTCAGAAATAAACGGACCGCTTTCACCTTACCTTGCCACACTGCTTGCATTTGCCATCTTGTCGCCGCCGATGCACCCAATGGTGTCTCATTGCAGTATTCTGTCCGAACATTCACAGTCATAAACTGGTTATAGTGATGATGCTGTAATTCACAGACTATATAGGCTGCATTAGCTATCTGTAAAATTAATGTTACCTGTTTGTACATATTACAATACCCTGATCTTTTACTCGATGTCAGATATATGAAAATGTGAATAGGCCTACTGTAAATCAGAGTTGGAATTATACCGAAAAAGTTGGAATTGAAGCAAATTGTACAGTATACAGTTTTCACTGAATGTCGTTTAGCTGCATTTGCCTCCCTTTTCAAAAGTCGTCAACGACGCTGGCAGATTGAACAGTGCAAGCATCAGTTCTCATTAGCGATCTGGCCTAATCGTATTTACGTGACAGCGCAATTGTGTGACGCCTGACGTGAAACTTACACCGAATAGCATTGAACAGTCGAACGATTCAGACACAAACGTCAAAATGAGAGCTAACAAGTAATTCCTATTCGTCAATGAGCGCATTTTGTATTGACGGCTCCGACAACATTTCTGCATGGCATCTGTTTATGCAAACTAAGTGATATGGCTACTGCACAATAAATGAATGAAAGTAGTTAGATCATGTTTATCATTAGACGTTTAGCACAAAAGTGTACATAATAAATAAATAGGCCTAAATAGAATTACCGACGTTAGATCTATATTACTACAATGACGCGAGGACAAAAATAAAGTCGCTGCGCTGGCATGTACAATTTTTCTTCGTTTGCGGGCTGCAAAATGTCACGATGACTTTCGCTGCAGCAGTTGGTCTAAATAACAGGAAAGGTCAAATGCCACCAGTCGGTTTAATTGACTAGGTGGTTCTAGCTAGCGACCGTGGCATATTCGCTAACTTGATTTATAGCACTTGCGATGCAATTTATAGTAACTACAGCACGCACCGACGTAATCACATATGGATACCATAAATGGTTGTTGTGTTTATCAGTTTTGTTAAAAATATGACATTTTCTGGGTTTGTAGTCGACGAAGCTTAAAACATTGTTCCTGATTTCGTACAAAAAACAAATAAGCTTCACAAAGCATGCATTGCGCGTATTTCAACAGCGTGTAACGTTACAAGGTTAAACGGATAAATGCATCAAATTTTGAGATCAAAGGATCAAAGGTCAAGGTCTCAAGGGCTGATGCACACAAAGCTTGACACTTGTCTACGCTCGGAGGGAGGAAAATACACGGTTAATCTGTAAACATATCAGTAGTTCGGTACTGCAGAGAAAGAAATTTAAATACTATCAATAACTGACGACGACAGAGAAGAGAGATCTAAACAGAGAGGTGGTTTACGATTATACCTGTCGGTAGGTTCGATGACTGGCCTCTCGAAATGACGGCTTGCAGCGGAATCGTATCTGATAACAAACGCACAACAGCCGCTGCGACTTATAGCTAGACGCGACGGATTAATTAGGCCTATTATCAGGACAAAATAATTGCGCCACATATATCAAATCCTGTAAGTGCGCAATCGCCAAAGATTGTTACGGCGTTCTTTTAATGAGAAATTAGAAGTTATCACACAGTGATATATAATATTTATACGATTCAGGTGCATCTGCAAATGAAAACCGCACCAACCGTTGTCCGGTTTCCAAACGTAACGCCTACGCACTGCAGTAACGCCTACGCGAAAGGCGGTTCGGGGAATTCTTAGTTCTTACGTTCAAATCTCCTGACATTTTTTTCATTAAAAAAATATAGGTACGCTGTATACTAAAGCATACAAATTCACCTATCTTTTTGCCACAGATTTACTGACATGTAACGTTTTGTGAATGTTTTAATAGAAAAAGATGAAATGCGCCATACGTTTCCATCCTTCAACAAACAAGACAGAGAACTGAGCTAACAGTACTGTTGTCATAAAAGGCCTAAACGCACAGAAACGCGCAAACATAACAATTACGCTTGAAATTCTATAACATATTTTTACATCTCATGCCGGTGACCAAGTGGTACGGTGACCGTGAGATTTCGATATCCCTAAACGTGGCTTTCGCAGCAACGGTCGAGTTCACGAAGTGAAGAATTCGCAGCAAATCGACAATGAGCAAAGATATTCAACGTCTCCAATATGAATAAACATGAACGACAGATTCTGCACGTTTAGATTGACGTCCGATGTTGAAAAACGTCAACAGCACGTACGTTCAGCGCTGTTGAACATCGACAGTCGCAACAATCGCGAGTCGGCGACAAACCAACGAGTTAACGACGCGTGTTTTATTGTTGCAGCGTCAGCGCCAGAGTTAGTGCTCAAAGGCACCTTGGAGCTGACCTCTGAAAGGACGACGCCAGTTTCCGTTAATCGTAGCTGCCGCGTGACAACGACGTCCAACCAAACAGCACAGTGCACAGTCTGTATACAGACAATCGGCGACTATGCGGTGTAGTGTTTTTCAGTCATATGCGTTTTTCACAGTCAAACTAGCTTCCTTCTGAGATGAGGCGCGAGACGGCACTGATTGAGAAAGAGACTGAGATCGTCGTGATATAAACGCTTAAGAGCGGCAACTTAGTAATTCTATTCTCTACCTTTTATGACCAAGCACCTTTTCTATAATGTCGTTCGTGTTACAGCACATCACATTAATTTACAGCTTCTAGTCGCTAAACTTCAACACGTAGCCGTGGTATCATTTGTCTCGAACGACCGCAGTCACAGTAGCACTGTTCTGCTGGAATGACTGGAAAGTTGTCTACATTGTATATTTAAAAAGACCGCACGCCGCTGTTTCAGACACGTTTGACGCCACCGCTAACTAAAGCCCCCCTCAAGCGACTGTGAATTATTTAAGCATCCTAGAGTGCGGTTTTGCATCAACTACAGTGGGGTCAGACGCACAAACACAAAGCGAGTCGCGACAGCCGGCAATATGTTCGCCATCTCATAAATATACATAAAAGTGAAGCCCATAAAAGTGAGCTTCACTTTTTAAGTCTGCGTCTAAGTCAAAAATCAACAGCGTGATCGACTGTTCTAACAAGCACTTGTATTCTCGCCACAGCACGCCTCTTGAAACAGTGTGCATCAATCCTCATTCAATCAACATTTTTACCTTCTTCTCGAAATTGGCAAATTTTATCAAAGTGACTGGCGTATAAAGGGGTCGTCGAGATGGTTTAATCTTGCCGTCTCCGATTTCTACTTGTTGCTGCGACATGCTGCCAGTTGTTGGTTTTTAGCTTTAGCAAAATGCATACAAGTGAAAAGTTTTAAACAACTCACCGTAGCAAGGAACGTTAACTTGAGGCGTGACATTGTAAATCGATTGCATAAAAAATGTGCGGCGACATGTAAGCGTGGTATCATCCAAAGATGGGTTAGAAAAAACTGCTAATACTGATCTGATTTATTTTCCACGTGGAGAGGTTTTGTTGTGTGGGGTTGTCGTACGCTCTGAGTCGTCTACTAGGATGAAAATGTATTGGTCACACAGAATAATGTCCAGTCTTTGACATTAGAAATGCAAAAACTCTTCCGTTCAACTACAGTGACCATCTTCATTACAATTTGAGTGTTGAAGGATCTAAATGTTACCATAGAGTCATTCATTTATGACACTGAGGTACAGCGTAACTTCCGTAACATAAAGACAGTCAGACAGATAAAGGCAATAATAAAAAATTCTTCAATTCTATTCTGCATCCGAATGCTAATGCGGATCACTAGTAAAATTTTACCACCTGTAAGTTCAGCAAGTCTAGCCTTCCCTAAAAAAATTTTATTCAAATCCGCCTGCAATTTTTTGTGTAATTCTGCTAATAAACAAACCAACAGATAAATACCGGGTAAGTCGGGGTAATACATATAGCATCCATCGTCTTTAGCGGAGGTAATGATGCATGCATATAAAGTCATTTTCAGCTGAACGCATCGGCTTTCCGTGCCGCCGGTTCACTATATAGAACCGTTCTGTGGCTACTGACCACTCAGGTTCATTATGCCGAGCCGCTGGTCCAGTGGATGGCGTTTGCATTAAATGAAATGCGTAGCAAGGAAACGACGCTGTAGGTTCCCGCCATGCGTAACGGGCAAACCGTTCATCAGGATGCACCCCGTTATCCTGCAGTTTAAGCCTCAAGTCTGTGCTACTGCCTAATTTAATACACGAGCCCTCACGAGCCCTCCCTAATCTTCGCCCGCGGAAGCGCAGTACCATCCTTGGTTTACTGAACTGACGTCAGAACTCTGCCACGAAAAAAGTTGAGACATCGTCGAAATCTTACATCTCAAACACCCGACATCTCAGTCACGGCACACATCTCAGGAACTTATAAAACAACGACGGTAGTAGTGATGATAACGATGACGATGAAAATAATAATAATCACGAGAAGCTACCAGATTTCTCAAACCTTTAGCGACAAGTGTATTGCCACCTGGCAAACATAACAAGAGTGTTAGTTTTACGGCTTTTCTCATAATAGTAAAGAATCCTAATAATTTAACTTCCACCAAAAAATCGCCACCAAAATCTTCCCATTTTCTTTTTGGGCCATGCCCAACCACTTCAAAAACTGCTTAGATTTAAACTAACATGACATGTCAAAGTCAACAGGTCAAAGTCTCCGTTAAACCGTTAAAATTAAGACTCGCGAAACTCAAAAACAAAATCCGCCACTAAATGCTAATTGCATATAGTTTACTAAATGCCAAACATCCATATAATATTTGATGTCCATAAAACTAGAATGGCATCATAAAATGTGCTGACGCAAGGAATGCTTAGTGTAGTGGTGGACAAACAAACAGACAGACGAACGAACAGACAAAACTCCCGAAAGCATCATAGCGCGCTTTGTCGAGTGAGTCGGGGCCGTAAAACGCAGTTATCAGGTATTTGCTATCTGCAGCTGTCGATGAAATATAATCTTTAACGTCCTGACTAGCAAGCACGTTGTGGCCAGGCCTATATAGCGTGACATTCTGTTATGTAGATCAACAGAATCATTTAGGGCATCGCAAGATGGCAGACTGTTACTCAGTGACGTCGTCCGAGTTCACCGTTATTAATGCCACCGCTCGCGCCTCTGGCTCATCAACGATAGTTTTTTTGTGTGTCGGGAGCTCGTTTTTTATGTGCACCAAAAAACCTGGGCGCGCCGGCGCGCTGCCCACGCATTCTGCGACCGAAACACGGAAGGAAAGCGTAAAAGGAACGAGATGGGGAGAAATGACACACTGACAGACATGTAGGCGTAACGCGACAACGACGTTAGTTAATCTGCATCAGCACCGGCGAACGGTCGTGTTCACCTGGTCGAGACGTGCCATGCAGCCGGTGTGGATAACGATGTGACAGCTAGCGCACTTCTTCCGCTGACCGGCTCTCTGTGCAAACAAACACACACACACCCACACACACGCGTACTGATGACGTCCGCACGTCAGTTTATCGATCGTGCTCTGCGCTTAGATGCAAACAGTCATCGACAGCTACTCCGCGCAAATTCTCTGCAATCGAAACTTTTCTTTGATTAACGTGATGCCAAACTAGTGTCCAGTTCTTTGCGAAGGAGGCTAGCCTATAATGTCACCTCATTGCACCCATAATCTCGACCTGTTTTCAGTGTAGTATTGCGAACTTGCGAACAGCCGTCTGTTCGAGGAAAAGCAATTAGTAAGTAATTTCCCTCTTGAGTCAAAGCTCAAATATTACAACCATTACTTTTTATATACAACTTGTCATTTTCATCAGGTGTATTTCCAGATGCCTTAAAAATTGCAAAAGTTGTACCAATATACAAGAAAGATGATCCTCAGTCACCGTGTAA
>Ga0209454_1004290_pt1 | contig 10582 bp, 5 predicted proteins | sample WorMetHERISLAND1_2_FD_187400 | JGI IMG/M metagenome (GOLD analysis project Ga0209454, IMG submission 187400) | Marine gutless worms symbiont microbial communities from Max Planck institute for Marine Microbiology, Germany - Olavius geniculatus... | ecosystem: Host-associated > Annelida >...
TCAAACATGTATACATTTAGCATTTAGCATTACACCGTTTACTTGTAAACTATAGAAGTTTTATCAAATTACAGCCTTTATTTACTGATTGATCAACGTTTTGGAAATCACTTTTGCTTTTTTGAAAATTATGAGGGTCGTTCCATAAATAAGTTGCAAAATGGCGCCATTTTATTGACTCTTAAAATAGGAAAAATTTGAAATATACGTTTTGTAGAGAATTTAATTCTGAGTACTTGCTATGAGTCTTATTACGATGACATTACCACTGAAATCGCCCCGAACGAACAGCATGCTGTTATTGTTTTTTGGGGGGGGGCAAAAAGACTTCATGCAAATCCGATTCACTTTGAGATGCATCCAGTATGAATTTACATGTTTTATGAAGCCAACAGTAAACGCTTGGTGGTAGAAAATGCTAGTTGGGCAGAAATTTGCATCAGGTACTGAGGTGCAATCACTGTTATTCAGTGGCTTGAACAGCAGCAAACATCATTCTTTGCATCGGGAATTCAGAAACTTGGTGACAGATGGGATATAATGTTTGAATGAAATCGGACGATATGTTGAGAAATGAAACAATTATGTTCAACATTTAAAGATGAAACAATTACTTGTTCAGATTATTCGTTTTTTTCTCGTTCCTGTGCTGTTTGTTATTTGTGAGTTATGATAGATTTCTGACAGAGAAAATAATACACAAGTAGACTGTGTTCTATTAACTGATGACCTGACAGTAATAATGTCATCATTAAAAGAATTTCAGCGAATGTTCTGAATTAAATTCCCTACAAAATGTATATTTCAAATTTCTCCTATTTTAAGAATTACTGGAATTGCACAATTTTGTAACTTATTTATCTAACGACCCTCGTATTCGCAATTTAATAAATGAACGTTGTAAATGGTTACTGTATTAATCTAAAAGCTTACTTATTACTTAGGGACCCATGACCAGCATTGTCCAATAACAGCAATGTTTGTTTTTTTTTCAGTAGCGTAACTGAGGGAGGTGTACAAGAATGCGTGAAAGTTAAGTTTAATTCGAAAGCAAACTGTTATCATTGTCAGCCAATGAAAACTGATTGTTAGCTGTTAGCTAACTAATTAATTAACCAAAAGAGTGAGAAACCAGCCCCGAATTGTGTAATGGTTTATCTGCATATCTGTATGTATATGTATGCACATAGAGGCTGGTAGTAACATGCCAATGTCGCCGGCAGACCTGCACGGCATGTGGTATCCAACTGTTAGGCGAACGCTCGTCTGCATGTCCAAGCTGTATCGATGCATCGATGTAAGTCTGCATGCAAACCTGTATAGTAAAAGTATAGTAAGCCTTTATAGTAATAGTGTATGACAATCTTTATGGTGCTGTCCTTGTGCTGCCGTTGTGAGAGGTCATTTGGTTCATTTGACAAATTTAGGATAAGCACCAGGCACACCAATACTACTATACTATACTAATCAAATTTATAAAGCGTCATATGCGGAGCTACAGAGCTTTGGACCAAGCGAATGAGCCTCAGCCTCAGATGAGCTTAAACTGGGATTATGTTTAATGAGAGACAAGTCATAATCATCATCATCTTATTTATTTATTTATTTCAGTTTGTCAACCAGCACAAATAGCATGCATGACATTTGAATAACAAACAATATGAGGATATACTGGTCGAATGCCAACACAGGGTTATAAAAATATAAAAACCTCTTATGTGTAGCCAAAAAATATGATAAATCACCATGATAATAATGAGTGCATATAGGACAACTATTTTGAGATTGGAGCATCATTTGTCTAACAGAATGTTATGACTATAATTGCTAAATCAGCTCTACCCATTAGTTATGTTAGTCATTGTTTGGTGTGCATTGTAGAAGGCAACATTCCAAGGTCTTTCACAGGAAACTCTGTCACTATGCATCCAGTCTTTAATTAGGGCCAGTGATATCATCTCTAAGAACCAGGTTATTATCACGTTATCATTACACCCAACTAGTGAGTGTTTATTATAAGTAACTTGGTAACGATGTGCTGTTGTCAGTTTGGATTCAGTACAAGACATACCATGGTGATTGCAGGAAATATTAAAGTATTGCTTTTTATCTATTTAGTTTAGTTCATTTCAGTTTAGTTCAATTTGTTCAATTTTTTTATGTTGCTTATGGACTTTATGAAAATTTTTGTTCTATATTGCTTTTGAGTTTATTGTGCACATATGTGATACTGCTTAGATTTAGTGTTTAGTGTTTTAAAATTTGCTAAGTGGTTTCATTCAGGTCTATGTAGGAGGTGCTGTTCAAAATTTTGTGGTTGATGTCCATTTTTGTGTGTATCTTGCAGCTATCAGCCATTTTGTCTGACTGAATGTCATGGTTTGAATAAGTGGATAAACTTTTTGTCCGTGTTTGTCTGCGTTTTAGACGCCGTTAGATGGACAGTTGTTTCTCATCAAACATCTGCTCATTCTCAGAGAGCAGATCGCTCCGTTCCACATCGACTTCGCTGTCAAAGAAATGGCTCTTGACTTCAGCAAACTAAAAAGTCTGTGAGCCTGCTGCATTTTTTAAATACTGCTTAGATACTTCATTTGGCTTCGCTGTAATTTTTTTCAGTACGTTGCACAGAGTGTAGATAATTTGCCTGTTCTGTAGAGTTGACATTTATATTAGTAGACTGATTAACTGAAATTAGTAGAGCTGGTGATTGACAGGGAATTAACCTGTTTTTTGCCTGTTCAAAATTTTTTTTATGTCAGTTAGGTAAATTGAGTTCCAGCCCGCATGGTTGGGGTTAAGGCTTCACCTGTGTTCACTTGTGTTTGGTGCCATGTAACGCTATGTAATTCCATATGGTAGGCGATGCTCCATAGCTTTGAGATTGGTTTTGTGTAAGAGCTATACTCACCCTTTAACCATTTTAGCCTTTAACTGCCTCTGTCACCAAGCAGTATAATTTGGTACCGGCTTCATCGCTGGGACATAAACAGGCACACCGTGCGAATCACTGGCCCCGTATCCGTGGTCTCGCAGTGTAAAAACTGGTGTTTGGCTGAGGACCTTAGGAAACGGAGATCAGCACCACCCTATGGGCTGTAAGGCTCGGGAAGGACTTTACGTTTACGTTTTTTTATACTCACTCTCTAACCATTTTAGCCTTTAACTGCCATGAATTGAATACAGTGTGCATTGTGCGTTATGTAGATGCTGCATTCGAGCTGCTGAGAGCACGTTCGAAACTGTTTGCATTCAACAGCAACAACGCTGTCCTGCAGTTCCTGCTTGATGTAATTATATTTCCATTTTTTGACATTTTATTGCTTTCAGTTGACACTTGTTTCGTCATGTCCAGCCATCTCTGTCTGTTACAAAGATATCTTCTCAGCTGCTCAGTTGCTTCTAGTGATAGTTTTATGGCATGTATGAAGCCGTGTTGGATCACACAGTGTTTTTTTGCCCTTCTTTAACCCCAGCCAGGCAGGTCGGTACTTAATTTACATACAGCAGAAGGATGGAAGGCTGAGGTCAGCTGGGTTTTGCAGCCATGATGCAGGCCAGCTGCCAGCTATATATTGTGCTTTGTTGTTCTGCTGTCTGGATGATATAAATTACTGCTGGTGATGTGTTGAAATGCAGACATCAACTACTCTGTGTTGTATCATGTATCAGGGCACGCCGGCTGTGATGGAGACGTACGTTGACTCTAAGAAGGAGGTCGACAGTCATTTGAAGAGAACCTGTGAAGACTTCATTCGCAACATTACTCAGATGTTTGTCGGCTCTCTCACTGACTTCCTTACCAAGGTTCATGTTCAGTCTTAGTGCACAGTACTTTGCATACATTAGACATATGTGTACAATTTGCATAGCAATGCATTTACATATTATTTGTTTAAATATCTAGTGCAACTGTGCAACTCCGGATGAGTATTTTTGGAGCGTACATTCTCTTATTAAAAGAATTTTACGATATTCATTGGTCAACGCTCTTAATGGTCATGGCAGTCTCTAAGAGCTTTTTACAACCTTAAGCTCGGTCACGGAAGTGCACTGGACCCATGTTGTAGCTTCAGCACTGGAAGGTTCATTGCAGTCTTACGCCCCGCAGGTAAAGGTAAAGGTGTGCTGAACTTGACACTTTTTCTAGCCAACGTTTCGAAACTTTTGACATATCACTTGCCTTTGTGCCACCAACTGTCGTTATGTTGTCAGTGCTCATAAATAGTTTTGCTTATTGTCCCACTGTCTGATAATAATGATATTCTGTTTTGTATATCACCATAATGATTGTCACATAGGCTAAAGTAATAGCAGAGATGACAGAAGGCACGGGTCACGTGGTACTTCGTCAGCAGCCGTTTGCAAGTGCTGAGAAGTTGCGTGACATTGTAGCCGACACTTACCGACAGCTGAAGCAACGTCATGTCGACATTCAGCGCAAGATGTCACTCTACCTCGCCAACAGCGACACTGAATTCATCCTTTTCAAGCCAATGAAGGTCATTTTCTAAGTTACTCTAGAATTTATCACATACAAAAATACAGTCGATGAAGTCAGCGAACTTTATGGTCGTGTTCAGATGATTGATAAAATTGGTCGATAAAATTGGTGAATTGTAGTGTGCAGCCAATTTTATCACTCGTATGACACTATCTTAATGCGTACACAGCAGCAGATATAAAGATGATACCTGCATTTTCTTTCATCTGATGAATGAAAATAAATATTCTTGAATAACTAACAAAATAAATATCGACTAAAATGAATAGTTATCAGCTATATGTAAACAAGCACTGATGTAATGTAAAAACATCTGTTGGCTGATACAAAAGACAATTCTATCAATTGTACATCATCTCTTCAAGTCACTGAGAGCTCTTGGAACATGCCTGTGTTCATGTGTTCTTCATTCTGCTATTGTTGCAAGCACCTAGCTTTGGTGTCATTTTTAGTGCTTTCGTGGCAGCTTATCACAGTGAGTGGTCTGTCTGTCCATCTGCAAGTTGCCTCACATGTTCGCTTATTATCATTTCAGAAACACCTTTGAAGATATTCTGTTTTGAGTTATTCTTTGTCATCATGCCAAATGCCTTATTCAGTATTTTTGCTTTTGTTGCTTCTTAAATTAATTAATTTATGTCGATGTTTAGGCGAACGTGATTCAGAGGTTTCAGCAGTTGCATCGACTGTTGGATGAACATTACACAGATGAAGATCAACTCATCATCGCTGCTCCCACCACTGAACAGGTACCGGATACTAAGCGGGTTAAAACCCATCTCATAGCTATAGAGCATCTCCTGCAGTATAAGGTCACACAACAGTGTTATCTGTCACCTGACGCATATGAACGTGCAAGATGGTTTACCTGTCCACAGACGGACACCCATTCAAGTAGTAATCACTTGATAGCAACCTAATGGAAATGGAACCCACGATTTTTTGTCGTGAGTCCAATACCCTACCATAATGCCACCAGCATTTCTCAGTGTCAATATGAACTGTTTTGGTTGTGTCAGGTGAGTCTGCTACTTACCGCAGTACACAGTCGACCTACGACTACGACAACAACTACAACTGCTGCTGCCGTAACTACCACAGCTACTACAACAATCACGGCATCTACAACAACGACTGTTCACTAGCCATTTCAGACGTAGACAAATTTGTCGTTACGGCTGCCATGTGTATTGTCTAGGCCTGGGTTTCAGTTGTCTTTTTGTGTTGTTGATATTGCAATGAATTGCAGACTGCTTTTAAATATTTTCTGTTATCCGTTCATGTATTTTTGCTCAGTTCCATTTTCATGCATTTGTTATGCGACTGGAATTGTAGTTTTGAAACTCAATTCCCCAAATTTGGGACCCCTTTTTTAAAATTTGGGTATGCACATATGCCCAAAATTTGGGGCATTTTTCAGCAAGATTAAAACTGAATGATATATCAACAGTCAGATAATGGTGTTACAAACTACGATCTGACCTGCATATGGTGGCTTAAATTGGTGAACTTTCACAGTTGGCTGAAAAATGGTTAGAGTTTGGACGCACATTGTGAGTCATGTAGGGTTACCATTACGCCATGCAGTCAACCAACTTCCGGTTTTAAATCGTTGACGTGACCTCAATGTTTGCTTGTTATACACAGTTTTGTTGTGTGCAGGTGGGCAATTGCCATGATGCTACTAGTTATATACAGCTCACCATGTCAGATGTTATTCATTACGCCGGAGATTACTGTAGCTTCACATGTGATGTAGCAACTGTTGAGGTTGTTTGTCATCACTGTACGAAAGTGCACTTACTTTACCGTGCAACCAGCTGCTTGCGAATTGTCTTGTACATTGGAACTAGACTGTGTCCCATGAAAACGTCACTATTTTAAAAATTTTTGTGATGTCTTTGTTGGATGTCATCTGATTTTGCTAAGTTGTAACAGGAACATAAGCCAGGAAATTTGAAACAAACACATTTACACAGCCCACCAAAGCTCATTAAATATGTGTACACTATACCTTGTAAAAACCAGCAATGATTTTTATGGCATGCAGTAATCTTACAGCATCAAATATAAGGTCTCCATAAAAAGTCTAATTGTCATATCAGATAACTGTCAATCAATGTCAACAGCAATATGTAAAACGACCTCTCTTACTACTCAAGTGAATATTTGAAATGCTGAAATTTTGACAAAGGCAAATGCTCGGCTGCCTCCTGCTTTCTGCCACAATGTGGCCACGTGGAAGGACTTTTTCCAGCCAGTGCAAGCCTGTTAGGTAGCTGTTGAGTACGATATTTCTAGCTTAATGGGCATTAGCAAAATTAGTATTGTTATCATCATCTTCTGACATTCCAGCTGCTGTATAATGTTCATGTTTAAAATCTGTTTCACAGTCTCTAGACAATTAAAAAATAGATTTTTTTTGCATTAAATATATATGCACGACATTATGTTTGCCATGATATTTAAATTAAACCAGCTATGACAGACGTGCATGGATGTTGCTAGTGCATGTGATAACTACCTGATCACTTCGTATGAACTGTTTCAGTAGAACTAGCGTCAGTGGTATATGGTGGGTTGTGTATAGATGTCCTAACGATGGATCTGAGGTGTTTGTTACTAAGTTATTATTGCAATGTGTACGCTGTGCATAGATTTGTTAATAAATGCATTCTGTATTGCAGTCCATCTGTGCCGTTTTTGTGTCATGATATTTTAATGATGATAATAACTTTTTAAATATGTTGGCCCAGCGCCGACATTGTGCGCGACCCTAACAGTAACACTGATATTGACTATTTGAACTGAAAATTGACATGCCAGTTACTCTAGCCCCGTGGAATCTTCTCACCGATTTGGATTTATCTATTTTGCCTTTTTGTTTTCGAGTTAGGAGCCCGTATGTGACAGACTTGCGGGCTGGCCCGTATTACAGCTTATTTGGACATCCACACAATAATAATACATGGATTTACAGACTGCAATACATATAGGCGCTATTATATGTACAAAGTGGTGCAGAGAAAGTGGAACGTAGGCCTTTATGTGCGTCGAGAAATCGGACAGCATTGGAAACCATCAGCATCGATCATTGAAGTAAGTGCGGTCATGTTGAACAGTGGCGTCCTGGCAGCAGACTCCTAGTAAATTTTAATGTGTCGGGATATTGTCTTCTTGTCGGAAAATTGTCTTCCAAAAATACAAAATTTAGGGCTGAAAGGTAGCAGAACTGAAGTTCAATGCATCAGTCTAAAATTTGGACCAAACGCTAGGCAGCCTATAATATATTAGGCTCGGAGTTGACTCTTTTTAAACAAGTCGGCAACTTTGTTTATCTTAGTAATTCTTAGACGTTCATTATCAAGCAACGGCGTTTAGGCCTACGTCGAAAGGCGAGTGGGTTTATAGGTATACAGCCAGTGCTAAAGATCTCGGAAGATACAGGAAATTAAAAATCAGTAGGGAAACAAATGTCGATCCACCACACACTTCTTCGGTCTGTGCTAGCATGATACTGAGATCTGCAGATTGAAAGAAAATCATGTAAACACACAGTTTGTGAAACGTCATTTCTTTGGACTGTAAATTGGTATGAGCATTGGGTATAGTCAGCAGAATGTCCTGCCAATTTCAAGAACACTTTGTCACGGAGACTGTAGTCTTATAGATTATCGTTAGGCCTACTGTGCTTCTTTCGCGATCGCTTTGCATCGGCGTAGCCTACAAGTGGCCACAGACAACAAGGAAGACCAAAACACGAGTGGATTGGCAACATTGAGAAAGACTTGTCAACATATTAATGCTCTTATTCTTATCAGAACTCGGGAGACTGGCCTATACGTGAGAAACAAATGATGGACTGGCTTGTGATGCATCCAACTGCAGAACGTCAGCGTGCGTCGCCGTCGCTAAAACATTAAAGAAGACGATGACGTAGTTTCTGTCGTGACGTATGTAGTCTTCTTTCTATAGCAGAAATGTTTCGACACATAACCAAACAATTTGACGAATTTGGGCAACGATGCATCTGCATATAAGTCTGCATGTAGGCCTATGATATACCGGCGAAGTATGTATCACTGCGCAAATTCGTATAAGTGCAAGAGGTATACGCTTAAAACTTTTGTCATGTAGGCCTATCGGGTATAGTTAGGCCTAAGTGAAAGCACAGAGAAGCCAATGGTTGTCAACAGGTCGGCGATACAAAAGGGAAAAGCGTGAAAAGGTAAAGCTAATCCGTAACGTAGGCCGATAAGCTGACATTCTATGTGATTTAAAAGTAAAGATTTAACGAGCACAAAATTTGACTAAAATTGATTCGACTTTGATTCGGAAGCTGCTGTCACAGTAAGTTCGTTTGCCTGTAGGACTTAAACATCGTAATTTTTTCTATTTTAAGGGAATTTCGCAAAAATTTTATTTACTTTACTAGATATGTGTCCAGCAGTTGAATAAATCGGAGTAGTTGAATAAATCGGAGTTTATTGGTGATTAGTTTAAGGTCGTTTATTCGATCATATGTTATTTTTACAACGGTGTGGGTAAAGTCTCGGGTATGACTGCGTTGGTCCTATACAGCAAACGCAAATACACAAAGCACAGATAAAATATGCGATGATTTTAAAAATAATTGAAAAAACACAATATGGCGAAAAGTTTGTTCTATTTGCTTTTAAATTATTAGGCCCATATAAGTACGCGTTCAGTTGGTTCGAGTCCAAGTCCGAATCCTGAATAAAGACTCGATTCCGCTGCCGGACCAGAGTACTACGCGACAGATTTTTTTAATTTACCAAAGCACTGGTACAAATAAAACTGCACAGGATTAGCAAGGCAGAAACTACACTTAACAGTAGTAGCCCCGAATAATAAAAACAAATAAATGAATGATAAATACGAGCAGGTTTATATATCGGTTCTTACCTTAGTCCGTTATCTGTCGCAACGTTATGCCGTTTTCTTATTGCAGATAATAACTCAACACCATTGGGTCCTCGGATCGCTGAGTAACAATGCATTGCTACCGTAAACCAAAGTTGGCAGCTTACTATGATTCGAAGCAGAATCTTCGTGATCAGTCCATGTTTGTAAGTTTACGTTACATTTATTATTGCATCTTAAGGCAATGTAAACCGTAGTCTACATGTAGGTATTCACATGTCTACAAGAGTTTCGGTAGGCCTCTGCATTTGGGACCTAGTGTGTCTATTATATTATCCAGAAATAAATGTTGAATACACGATGGGCTAAATAATTAAAAGTTGAGTTTTTAATGTTTTGTATGCATTTTTACTGTACAGCCGTGCTAAGCTCGTCATTCTTCACTGAAATGTGCATTGCATTTTGCCTACAAAATAAAGGAAACTAATTGGTTTTGGCAGCTGGGCTTCGCAAAGCTTATAGAAAAAGAACTTACTGCAATGCTACCAGGCCGAGTATCCTTTTCTAGATTAACGTGAATGATCAAGAAAAGGGGGAAGCGGAAAGTAAAAAATGAAAGGGTCGGGCAAATCCCTGATAGTCTGAGCTGCAGTGGCTGGAGCATTTGCCTCATTTTTTTCCGCATGTAAAACAAATTAATTTTTCAAACACATTATCTAACAATAATTGTTCATTATTGTATATTCAGTTCCATAATTACTATGAAATAAGCATCTCTAAAAGTTCTGAGGCCATGTGGACATATGGCTACATTGGCCATTTTGCGCCTCATATTAAAGCAAACTACATTGTGTCCAGAAAAAAGTAACCCCATAGGCATAGTACAACAAAAATGTCAAACCTGAACAAATCTAACTAAAATTTCGTACGCGTAATTTCACGTAAATTGCTGAAACGACCACTAAATTTCTTTTTAAAATATTATTTCTTAGCGGAGTTTTTAATTGTTGAATATCGATAACAAAATATCTCCGTTACTAATATGGCGTTACATAAGTAAACCTCGCTGTAAAAACCAGCAATGATTTTTATGGCATGCAGTAATCTTACAGCATCAAATATAAGGTCTCCATAAAAAGTCTAATTGTCATATCAGATAACTGTCAATCAATGTCAACAGCAATATGTAAAACG
>Ga0209454_1004294_pt1 | contig 10580 bp, 6 predicted proteins | sample WorMetHERISLAND1_2_FD_187400 | JGI IMG/M metagenome (GOLD analysis project Ga0209454, IMG submission 187400) | Marine gutless worms symbiont microbial communities from Max Planck institute for Marine Microbiology, Germany - Olavius geniculatus... | ecosystem: Host-associated > Annelida >...
GCACATTTCAACACTGAATTGCGACGAAATGGCTGGCGATAGACCAAGACAATCTGCATATGAAATTTTCAGCATTCAACGTAGATTTTAGCAGTTCAAGTTCCGACCCCCTAGGTTCAAGGAGGCCAGCGCAGGCGGGCGTCAAAGACAGCTACCCCCCTAAAAAGTGGTTATTTTATCGCAATTATCTCGTGTAGCGTGAACACGGTTGCAGATAAGCACAGACATGCTGCTTATCATAACAAGCACTGGTGACAGGCTTTTAAATTTATCAAGGTCGATGACCTTGAATGACCTTGAACCCTAAAAATTTTGATTTAACGTGATTTTTTGGCGATTTTTGGCTGCAAAAGAGTGAAATGGATGGAGATAGACTACGATTACCTGCGAACAGGAACTGGTATAGGCTTTCGCGCGTCTTGTGAGCTTTGCTCAAATTACTTGTCGTTTTACTTACAAAGGGAAGGCCAAGCCAAAATTGGGAAGACATGTGGTCCCCCGTTTCTTCTTTGGCATCGCCGTTGCCCGCACGAAAGTTCGTTCAAGTCACAATTTGTGGAACATTAAGCAGCGAGATAACGGACGATCTTCACTCAGTTTATGTTTTCTCGCCTTCGTGCTTCAGAGGCTGCAACAGCTGACCGACGCTTGCTGCTACGTGTCTGCATGACTGATTGATGTGCTTCTTTGCAACAACGACACTTGCATCTTTCCTTCGTCACACCGTGAGATGTGTAACACTGTAACTGTAAGCCAGCCGGCCGTATAACGTTACCTCCTAGAAGTCCGGCTAGGAAAAGCCACGTGTCCCGCGACCATCACGCTGTTTGCTTATTGTTAAGAAACTGGCGCCAGTAAGTGCGCAGAGAGACTTGCGTTCCCACCCGACGCGTAACAGGTTATTTCTGCTACGAGTAGCCTATCTAATTGATTGAGACTAGATTAGATTGCATTAGCAAGTCACCTGCAAATGGGGTCTGCGGGCATGGTTTACCATTTTAAGGTTTATCTTTTTGTGGTTTTGCATTGGTGTTCCAGCTGTATATTAGTCGGCTTCAATCCCCCCAAATCGGGAATCAAAATCGGGCGCAAGTTTTCCCCAATTTTCTGGCTCAAGTATACCTTTTATTTCACGCTCCTTCCTCTCCTTTTCTCCCCCTGCCATCCGCCCATTTTTCTTTGCTTTTTTCCCTACTTCCCTTCCATATATGCGTTATCCCTGGACGCAGATTGCACCCACCAGGTATAGGGATAGAAGCCCTTGGTTCTAGCGATAGTATACTGTTGAACGCGTGCGCTTTACACTGTGTAGACCTCGACATCTGATTGACACGTACTAATGTAAAAGAAGCGGATGACAATCGTGTTAAGCAGGAGACGACATTTAGCACATTAATAACAGTGGCGTAACCATGAACTAAATGAGCAAAATTGTTTTTCCATAAACTTACAAAAGCCACTCACAAACAGCGCAGTTTTGTGGTTAAGAGACAATTCATTTCACCCTAATCATGGTTGGCCTGCAGACTTCTGTCGTATGCCAGAAGAAACATCTGGTTTTGTGGGGCCATGTCAAGTGTATTGCTATTATTTTGGTTTGCAGCTATGAATCGACAATATAGCGAAGTACGAGCGTAAAATTGCAACAGCTATACGTTGTTGTTAAGGTACCGTGCCATCGTTGACGACGTTTGTGACCACGAGTAGGCTACTCTGTAACCTGAAGCCCTGATGAGCTCTGTCGGACCCACTTTGTCCTTCCCTTTCACACAAACTATCCAGATGCTTCAGTCTCTGACTTAAACAGCGTGTTAAAAGTTAAAATGAGATCCGTTGATGATAATTGCACCCTGAGTTTATGTCAATTACGTTCCCGTCTCCCGCTCCCTTCAGGGAAATTTTTGGCTGCGTCACTGGTCACTGGCGTAATATATTTATTCATCGTTTATTCCTCTGGGAGTTCTGTGACTGATGCTCCGTTGCAGAGTTTGGTTTAGCCGGGTCAAAGTTCATCCGGCTGCAGTTGGCATCGGCATATTCCGGTTCCAGAGCGAGCTGCCACTGACGTAAGGCGATGACGCTGATGACGCCGAATAGGAACATGTATAATGTCAAACCAGACATCGTTTACAATTGTATAGGAACGGTCGGGTAGTTTTATTCGATCTTTTTTTCAGTTAGGATGAGTCGGTCATGTCTGACGGCAGACTGCAGCTGCTTTTGTAGCCATAACGTCCTGTAACCACAATGATATTCAATCCAAAGACTAAAATGGCCTTGTCCGACCTGAATGCTACTTGAAGAAACTTAGAAAGTGGCCCCATAATCAACCCAATTTTAAGCATGTTGCGTTTAGCTACGAATAAATGGTTGGGTTGAGTTTATCTGAGTGTTGGAACGTTGTATTTGCATACGCAAACTTGCACGTTATTGGCAACAGAGTTTTCAGTGTTTGGAACGATCTTCGATTAATTAAACAATATGCTGTTAAGTCCGAATAATCCTCAGTCCGAAATAACCTATTATTGTGCACTCATTTACCCGATCAGTCTGTTAGGTTTACTCCTTTCCCCATAGCTTCGCTTACCACTTCGTCCCAATTCAGACCACAACCATGGCGTACCGTAATCTTGTAGTCTACAAGATTGGTTGCGATCTGATGTATCAGAGCATCTCTCGACTTCAGACACTAAGCAGATGAAGACACTACTGATACGAGTCCGTATCATTGCAGCAGCAGCAGCAGCAGCCGGTTTAATTCGTTCATCGCTAATCATTCTGCGATAACTCAAAGCCATTGAGCCGCTGCAACGTGATTGTTTTACAAACGCCGATGGATATACAGCGACACCATGCATTGTGTTCTGCGCTGCTGATCCTGCTGATCCGGCTTCTGATCCGGCTTCGTGAAATTACACTATAATCAGTTCCGGTAGAATTTTTATCCGGAAAGGTCGATCTGTCTAGACAGTCTTGGTATAGCCCACCGCTGAGTCAGACTGTAGCGAACAGCAACGCTTGTTGCATGCTTTCTCAATTTCACGGCGCGTATACAGAGCGAACGCAATGAGGTATACTCAAATGAAACCACTTGAAACAGCAGAATTATATGTAATTTCATTTTAGTTTATTTTATTTCTGTCGCTATGAACACACCGTTACTGCAGTTATTGACTGCATCTGTTGCTTTGAATATCCCGTTCTTGTATACATGGTGCAATTGCGCTCCATCAGTAAGCTAGTTTTATGGAAGAAATAGGCTTACTTAATTTGATTGATTTGACTTGCAATACGAGAAGGATTTCGCTGGCGATAGCTGACGAGCATTTCTCCCCCACGAAGCACAGAGTAATGTACACAAAGTTTTTTTTCGATGCAACAAATTTCGATACGTGCTTCGCGTTCGTCTCGATGCATGCAGTAGGCTATCTGACGACGGAACTTGTTTTTATCTGTTGATCGTCGGAGTTTACATCGTCAGTCGCTGCAGCATGACAACCGGCAAATACGATCGATCCGATGACTTCGGTTGCTGCTGCTGCTTCTGATAACTGATAACTAACTGTCTCCGTCATCTAATATGCATGTAGGCCTATCGTTGTCAGTCGGTATCTGTCTTTGTGAACAGATCCGTTTTAGGTTTAGATTCGGAAGAAGTTCTTTGGTCGCTTCGAGAAAAGTTTGGGGACGCTCAATCTTAGTCACGCAAATAAATCTGTGAACGCGACTGAATCTACAGAGAGGGCAAAGACGTCGAAGTGGGCTGGATTTTGTATGTGCGTGGGAGTGCACTGATCTGGCTGATATGTGCATGGGTGATGCGGATAATAGGCTAATACTGTGGTTTGATTTTTATGACCAGCTCAGCATTAGAACAACAGCGTCGGAGGTCTCGGCGTAAATTGCTGCTTCACAATTCTGTGGCACGCAAAAACACGTCTGTCGACGTGTGCTGGTGTACCGTCAAGAACACTCACTCACTGACTGCAGCAGTTCGCTCGTCGATATTCGAACCCAGAACCAATTTGGCATTGGACGTCATGGCAACAATCTGTCTATAAGACTTACATTCCATAGGACAGACAGACTCGCAGACAGAATGAAGGCGGACGGACACGGCTTAAACGTGTATATAGTTTGCTGCTTTTTGGCAACAGTCGTCTTCGTCGCTGCAGCTATAAACACATAACTCGTTGACGTTTTCTGGGCGGATGTTTTGCAAAGGATCGTTCGCGGGCGCGCTATAGGCTAAGACGTTGACTGAGCATTTTCTTTGGTGATAATTAATCATAATTATAGGCTACACAAACAGCACAAGAAAGCCCAGCTGTCGCTGGGGAACATGCGCTACATCCTATACAGTTCCTGTTGCAGTACTGACCTTCAAGGTCTAGGTCAATGATTTGCATGTCATTTGAAAGCCAATATGCGACTTCCTAAAAAATAAGTGAGCAACATTGGCCCTATCTCGCACCGTTTAGCACAATACATCCGTGACAGACGGACAGATAGACGACAATCGTGCCATAAGCCCTCAGCATAACTGCATGCAGTGCGCCAGAAATCATGAAAACACGGTATAGGCTGTAGGCTAAGCTTAGGCCTATGGGTTTTAGAAAATGTTTGGATGCCAAATAGCCTATACTTTCCGGTGGATTCGCCTACGTAAACATTGCGACGGTTGATATGTAACGGTCAGGGTCAGACGTGTTCGCGGATAACTGTTTGACCTCTTGCAAGTTGCAGCGCGGTCCAAGAACTGTTTGACCAGCAGCGATAGACGGATTGACAGCGACTCGTTACTGGTGGAATCAATCAAATCGATCGTCCAAAATTGACTCTACATTGCTAGTGCTGCGACAAGATAACCAAATTAACCCTTATTGCGGTAAACTCGCCAGTTTGTGAAAACCAGTGAGTAGGCCTATCATTATTTTGAGTAAACAGTGTAATAAACTGTAGCCTGATTTTCTGTCATAGATCAAACTGTAGGTTTCTGTTAAACCGTAAAGATTAAACTATTCTGTGTCCCGTTGCGAACGTGTTTAGCGATATCGTGTGAGAAGAAAAATGTCTTGATTTAATCTAACTATATGTTAATGAAAACAGCAATAACAATCAGCAGCAGGAGTGTTCAAACTTACAGAAATCTCCAGAGATGCTCACGGAGATTTTCACATTTACAAGAATATTAATTATTCTTTTCTAAAATATACAAACATTCCAAAACGGATAAAATATACCTAGTCTTATAATGACTCGCTGAAACACGTTAGACAGAACTTCGAAAAATACAGTTGTACGTGACATCACCAATCGTAGCTAGGCCTACCGACAGCAAATTGGCTTGCGCATGTTCGATGGGTCGTATAGGCCTACACGAAATGATGCGATAAACTGTTGCATGCACTGCTCTAGTCGATAGGGTTCTATGTGCTTGCTTTCTTTTATAGATGTAAAAAAACGTTTTTTGCGTTTTTTTATTCTTGCCACGTTTTTTACGTTTTTTAACGTTTTTTATTTTGCTCAACGTTTTTTAATTTTTTTAAAAAACGTGTATTGAAAACCCCATTAAAGGCTTTGTGAAGCACTTTTGGGACCACAGAAATAAATTAGTAGATCACAGTGATGTAGTTTACTTAGCTAGTCCAAACATACTAAATAAAAAGTTTTGTTAACCAGTATATTTAGTTAGTTTAATGCTATGGTCTTATGACATCACTGCTACATTGAAATTAAATGAAGTTCTCTCTATCTAAACTATAATTCCAGGTATACTGCACTTACAACATTAGGCATTAGGCAAGAAGCTGAACAAATTATGGCCAACGTTTTTTATCCAACGTTTTTAAACGTTTTTTTTAATTTTTTAGAACGTTTTTTTACATTTATGCTTTCTTTCTGCACTGTTTTGACGTGTGCCGTTGTTGGTCAGCGAAGATCGGATATCAGTGACGGTGCGCATGTCCTCGATGACTTGTCCTCATATCGACAAAGAGCTGTGTCCTTGTCCTCGGGTCGCAAGCCCTTGTTTTTGTCCTTGGCCCTGAGATAAAATCATCGGCCATAATACCGATGACTTTGGTTAAATTCTATTTATTATTCACAACTAATTTATTACCGACAGTTTGAACACAAAGCTGAAAAGATGTTGTACATTATTTAGCTGTTGTCATACCGAAACTTGTGATGATAGTAATTGCACGGAGTTCACTCAGTTATGTCACATTGGTCTGATATTCTTAGTGGCATCCCACAGGGTTCAATATTTTCGGCCTATTCTGTGTGTAATTTATGGACACGACCATATTCGACAACTGTCGAAACCAACACAACATTATTATTAACATTAGGCCTATCACTGAACAATTATAAAACTTTAAAGTTGTATATAAATACAGCATAATGAAAAGTTTGTCAAAAAAGTTAAAACCTGCTCAGTCTGGAATTGCAAGAGTCACAATATGTCAGTTTTTTTGTTTGTCTGATATTTTAGCATTGTTGGTTTATTCCAGTAGTATGATGCTACCACTGACGTTCAAAATGTTCAAAATCCTATTAAAGTCACCCCAACTGACGGTAACGTGTCGCTGTAATAGTGGCATTTGGACATCCTTGGTTTTGGCTTCGAGTTTTTTGGCCTTGGCCTTCGTTCCATGTCCATGTCCTTGGCCTTGTCTTCGAACACAAAGACCTTGATAAAAACACTGGGCGAAATTAGTGGATAGGCCTACTTCGCGATTTCGCCAACAGTGTTTGAATTGTCAGAGGGAAGTGGGGGTTGAACACCCAACTGTTTTTTCAACCCTCTAACACATTATTTCATTGCACAGTGCTGTCATGCAGCTTGACATTTGTACGACCTTTGTAGTGTCTGAGTATGCGATTGCAATAAAAGACCAGAAGGGCACTCGGAGAGCGCCAACCCCTACCAACGTTGTGCTATTTTTTCCGTTGAGGTCGTCAGGTAGCAACACGAGACTGCTCGGAGATTTGGCCTATCTGGCAATAGGCCCCTAAAGAATCCTGCAGCCATATTTTGGATCCAGACACTGATCCAGATCACTACAAAAATCTCTACATCTCTGTTTTTCTAACTTGGGCTAAGTCTAACCTTCCCTGAATATTTCACCCAAATCTGACTTTTTGTGCAATCCTTCTAACAAAGCAACAGATAAACATGTCGTGTGTGAGGCCTTTAGCCCTTATGTGAAAAAAAATTATGGGACCGTTATCTGTAAAAGCCCTAACCTGTAAAAGCTATCATTAATCCTAATCATAACTTAAATCTTAACCATAATAAGGCTAACCCTATCCCTATCCCTAACCCTAATTCTAATTTTTACAGATAAGGGCCTAACAGTCGCGCGGTGTGTGCGATGTGTTGTACAGCGTTCGTGACGTGTTTGTGTGACGGTCGTGTGACGTCATGTCCACGTGATGTGGGCGGAGCCACGCGCCAGTGTCTGGCTGATCACAACAGTCACTTGGCGGCGCTACGACGCTCGGAGACACACTTCCTTGCCGGCGTCGACGTCGAAAACCTCAGAGCTCTCTGCCAGTAAGTAGGTCTAAGTTTATAGTGAAGAAAAAAGCAAGCCTCCATTCCCCCCACATTTTCCTATATAAAACATGCACGTGCATTTATACTAAAAACACCACTACACAATGATATACATAACATTTCGGTACAGGATATTTATCCGGCCGCCGTACTAATAGCCCAGCAGCTATTGATACGGCAAGATGTGTACATCTTTGCAAACTAGGCCTATGTCAGATTTGCTTTACTTAGTTACTGACTATATTTTTCAGAAGCTGCGTTTGTCAGCTTTTTTTAAAGAATAAAATGAATGAATGAATGAATGAATCTGGTATACTACCTGGGCCGGCTATTTAGGTCTACCTATCTGGGACGGCCTTAGCCGGTACGTACGATCACCCAACGGTGCACGTAGGTACTAGCTAAAGCCGTGTTTTGCGGCTGTTCGACGAGCATTCTCGTACCGCCGCAGAGACACGACGGCAGCCGCATAACTGACGACCTCAACCGTAGCAAGAGGGCATCACGGATCGTCGGTCGGCAAGTTTTGTACTTGCCTGCAGCAGCGTCGAATTTATCGCCAATATTATAGGGCCTACGCTTAGTTTCGATGTGCATTATCGTCACATAAATCCCTGAAATAGCTAACCCTAGAAGAGACCGGGGTTGGTTGAGACACTTTTGGTCCAAAGATCATATCTGAAAATGTATTGCGTTCAGTATGACTTATTTAGTTTCTGCTATTACTGTATTCATTTAGCAACAAAAGTAATAAGTCTGAGTAACAAAAATCTGTTTTGTTTTGTTAAAAAGTACGAAAAATAACAAGTACCCTAATGTCTCAACCAACCCCGAGTCTGTACTGGTTGAGACAATGGCAGTCGTGGTTGAGACATCAAAATTATGTTAAAATTAAGGCTTCATAAATCGAGTATTTATATGAGAAATTGCCAGTAATTAGTGTGGGAATTAGTTCAAATGAATTAGAAGGGTTAGAGGCCAAAGTGTTCGGTGATATAATCAGTGGCGTCGTTGCGGGATATTTGGACTACACTGTGTCTCAAAAAAACGTCCCACTTTGTAATTGTCCATATCTTTGACAAATATTAACTGATTTTTAATATTCATTCACTGGCACACTCTTTGGACAATTTGCAATTGTTCAGTTGTTCTTTTCCTCTTTTCCACAGACTGTAAAATTAGCTGCGGTGCCATTGGCATTTTTTTTTACTTTAATATGTATTCTATTGTAATGGAAATTGGGTATTGTGGCTAAACGGTATGTGTTATCGGAAAACTTTCTGAACAAGTAAATTTAGGGTTGTCTGACGGCTACCCTGTGGTGCCAAGTCGGACCACCTACATTTCCGCCATTTCTTCTAAACGGGGGTGCTGACTCACCCCAAATACTTGCACTGCGAATTTCGGCCAAACGGCCTCAGTTAGCGCGGCGTGGTTATTATTGACAGCATATTCTTCCAAAAGAGGGGTGCCTAAATTTTGCATGGCGCATTACGGCCAAACTCGGCTGCCTGAAAAGTGAAAACGTTATTTTAAGCTTCCCTTTCTGATGGCGGCACGACGTTTCTAGTTCATCGCCCGTCATGACTTAGCCCCTATAGCGGAGATGAAAGTTGGACTGCAAGAAATTTTACAGGTGACTTTGGACGAACGAGCTAAAATGTGCGTCCGACTTTAGTTTGTCCATCTGTCTCTCCTGTCCTATACACAGCGATGTTTTGAAATTGTTAATTCACGTAATGTAAACGCGCGTACAAAGCGACGTAACTGAACTGAACTGAACTGACACGGTTTAGTTTTTGACCAACTGACCAATGAGCGACATTTCGGTGGTGTAACAGTAACGTACCAAACTTGTAACCCTGAGGTTGTATAGGTTCGATTCCGAGCCGGGGCACTGCATGTAACAACCTTGGGCAAGTTGGGCACACACATGTGCCTCTGTAGTTCACTAAGCATTTGTTACTGGCCAAAGGGTGGTGACGCTGTGGGACTGGGAAGGTAACCGTAGGTCTAGCGTCGCACTGGCCATGTGTCATGGACTTAAGTGTTTTATCCACCTACGGGCGCAACGGCCATAGAAAGGGAGATGAACATCCCACCTAAGCCCCAGTTGGGGCATGGCATCTTTATTTATTTTTACCTGACCAACGGGCAAGCAGGGCGAGCTTATTGGCATTGGTTGACGCGTACATATAGGGTACTTCACGTATAGGCCACCGACGCCGTTAGACGGCGCCTACGGTAATGCATTACCGCTTGCTTATTGGTCAGTTCGGCAACCGTGTCAGTTCAGTGCAGTTACGTCGTTGCGTACGCGCCTTAACGAATGCCAAGTATGAATTATTTACGTTTTGCTTACATTATGTGCCTGTACTTGCTTGCGTGTTGCAGTCAGTTCCGGCTGTCGTTGGAGTGCGTGCGAGTGATACGTGTAGTCTGTCCGCGGTCCAAACATCAAACGATGGAGGACGTCGTGCGTCCATACATCGCCGTCTTCAACATGTGCACCCGCCATCACTTCATCGAAGGTCAGTTTTTTACATTAGGCCGCGGTTACATTTAAAATAAAGAAGTTTTGAAACGTTTTGAAGACTTTTTAAACGTTTTAACGTCTTGAGCATGTCGAACGTATAGGCCTAACGTATAGCTACACTGCAAGCGAGGCACAAAAACACACCAATTTTTTCATCATAATTTGAAGAAAAGTGATCCAATTTTAATAAGTTTTAGTACGAATATTTCAGATACAACTGGCCATCAAATGTCTGTTTAGTTTCTCACCTCACCCACTGTGTGATTCTGCACTACCTGGGGAAACAAAACGAACAAAATATTGCATTTTTAACCACTTGTAGGCCTATTATTGCTTAATCAAAAAAACACACACACACACAAAACACACATTTTGTCCATATTTCTATCGTTTTAGCTGATAGTTTATCTAATTGTCCATTTTAACTGTCTACAAAAATGTTTAAAATGTTGGCCGACGAACATGGGCTCGGCTCGGAGA
>Ga0209454_1004295_pt1 | contig 10579 bp, 3 predicted proteins | sample WorMetHERISLAND1_2_FD_187400 | JGI IMG/M metagenome (GOLD analysis project Ga0209454, IMG submission 187400) | Marine gutless worms symbiont microbial communities from Max Planck institute for Marine Microbiology, Germany - Olavius geniculatus... | ecosystem: Host-associated > Annelida >...
GGGGTGTTCACGCTAAGTTAATATACAAATACCAAATTCTCTATCTGGATCACAAACGATAGTAGCGTGGCGCCAAAGTCTAACCTAGGCCCTATCTCGTTCCACCCGTGTGACGGTCGGACGGACAGACGGAGAGACAGACAGACAGAATTGTGATGGCAGTAGCTGCTTTCGCGCGTAAACATATAACAACTCAAACAATGCAATCGATGAGTGGATCAGTCAAAAACGGTGCAAGCTAGAATCACCAAATCTTCACCGTCGGCTGCCCGGAAGACTCTAGTTTCAGGAACCGTAAAGCTTTTCCATAAATTGGAAGGGGGTCACCCCGAACGAGGGCGTTAAATGAGAGGAAGTGGGCAAAATTTGCAATTTTTGGCCAATAAGTCGCTGTATCTCAGTAAGGGTGCGAGATAGGGTCTATGTTACTATTAATCGCCAATAGAAAGTCGTGCACTGGCTCTCGATTGGCGCCGAATTCAACGACCTTGGATGACCTTGAACGCCAAAATAGGGGGTTTATGGATTTTTTTGGCGATTTCGGGCTGCGACACAAGTCTATATCATTCACAAAGTGGAGCCACGGTACTATTGTTATGTGCACTTCGGCATGACTGTAAGGTGTTTTAGTTTATCCTAAATTCCCGCAAATCTAACTCAAGCAGCGATAGAAATTTTCGTTGTCCGATTTCGTTGTATTGTGAGCGGAATAATTTATTATTTAGTACATTTCTGATGCAAAGTATTTGGTGAAACGGCTTGCACATCTTACAGCGTAATTTGTGACATTTTGTTTGATGGTGCTGCCACCTCGGGAATTGGTTTACAACGCCCAGCACTAACTAACGGTGACTGATTGCTTGATTGACTTGTTATATTTTTATGCGCGAAAGCAGCTACTGCTTTCATCGCATCTTAGCCATCGCAATTCTGTCCGTCCGTCTGTCCGTCCGTCACACCAGTGAAACGAGATACGGCCTACGTTACTATTAATCACTAATAGGAAGTCGTACACTGGCTTTCGATTGCCACCGAGATCAATGACCTTGAATAACCTTGAACATCAAAATAGAGTTTTTAATGGATTTTTTGGCGAGTTTGGGCTGCGACACAAGTCTATATCATTCACAAGGTGGCGCCACGGAACTATCCTTATGCAATCCAGACAGAGAATTTGGTATTTGTATATTAACTTAGCGTGAACACCCAAATTTTCAGCTAAACTACTGAACCGGAACTGCTATAGGCTTTCACGCGTCTCGTGAGCATTAGCTCAAATTTCTTGTTTAAAACCAATTTTTCAACCCTAGTTCGAACTGAGCGCTCTGTTTCGTCGACGCAGATGAGACAATGCAGTGTCAGTGCGTTCGGATCATCACGTTTCCGAGCAACACGAACCTGCAGTCTTAATTAGATCACCGAGTGGGGACGGAAAGAGATCGTGACAGCGGGCCTGGCAGGTATTGTACTAGCAGCACACACACGGCGAGTACCTGCTCTATCAACAACCACCATCATCATCACGGAAGAGTTTCGCGTGAACTGAATAATAATAGTCAGTATTTCTACAGGACCATGCACGTCAGTACACTGTCAGACGAGGAGGTCCGGGTATGAGCGACGGAACACCAGAAAATTCTTGAATAACGCTGCCTGCAGACCGACAGTGACCCTGCAGAGGTGTATCGAAGGGCAGTTCGTTACGCCGTGGCTACACGCACCGATTTTCTCGTCGGATTTGCTGTCCGACGTTGCCGAGGCTTCCGAGGTTTAAAAACCTTGTCCGAGGAAATCGAACGCGTCGTCCGACGTGTCCGATTTCCTCCTCCGCGAACGTCGGACAACACCTCGGACGAAGAAATCGGTACCCGTAGCCGCGGCATCATACGAACTGGCTGCGTTGACCGGAAATGACCGTTTGCCGACTCCACCACGGCAAAAGGTCGGCTATGTCAGACGGAGTTGGTGGTGATTGACCTAAGCCTCTGCCGAGGATACAATCAGCAAAGCCAGTAAAATACGACGAAAGGTAACTCGGTGCAGTCAGTGGCTTGAATGAAGGCCTATCAGCTGTCACGTCGACCAGATACGTCGTACAAACAGAACAACCAACTCTATAGTGCCGACATACTGTGCCGCCATCTGGTCTGCCTAGACTTGCACAGCCCTTGCCCTAACTCTGACCTTTCGAGTGGAAACTGGCACACCGGTTTTACTCCTGTCCTGGGGAACGTTTAGTTCGTACCAATCTCGATTTCTCGGCGCCTTTTCGTTAAGAGGCCGTGCGGGACAGAAAGACGAACGAGCACGACCTGTAATGCGGCACATTATAGGACGACGACACCGTAAAAGAACGCGCCATGGAATTATATGCAGGAACGAAACGCAAGCGTCACAGGTGTAGCTAGGGCGGGCTAGGTTCAGCAACAGGCCAACAAACAGAAGCCATAGAAACAACGACCAATCATACTGGTTAGCAATGGGGCACTGAGCGGGTGGGTTGGAGGAAGGGAAATTAATTAGCAGATTGCATTGGCGAGAGAACCGACTCAGCCGAGAGCAATCGGCCAGCGGTTACAGGACGTTATACGCACTCTGAAAACTCTGTTGTTGAAAAGAAAAGGTTACCGGTTGTGCATAGCTCTCCGTGAGAAACCCATCGCAGATCTACAGAGCGTCGCCTGCCATATGGGATTGCACAAGGTTACCTGTCACCTAACACAAGCAAACGCGTCCCGCCTTAACCCAAGCCAGACGGAACAGTACTCGATTTACCTACCTCGGAGGGATGAAAGGCTTATGAAAGGCTCAGTTGATCTTGGTGTTGGTTATATAACTAGACGATTTATCTGTCCGCAAACAGTCACCCATCCGAGCAGTAACCACTTGATAGTGTGACCCGACCGGGAGTCGAACCCACGACCTTCCGATCATAAGTCCGATACCGTACCGTTACGCCACCAAGCAAAAGCCACCTGATGCTGTGTCCAGAAAATTACGGGGCGTAGACAAGGCGCGTCACGTTTGATTATAAACTAAGTCGTGATCGGTCCGTCATTTGAGAGTTTGTTGTCCAATAAATTACGCAGGCGACATACGCAAGTGTTTTCGGCACTCTGTTACAGCTAGTCACCATACTGGTGATGTCGGTAATGTATAAAGTCAACGAACCAATATTAAGAGTTGCAGTCTGTATATTCAAGCGTCACATGCCACGTCTATGCTCTGCCGTGGTGTGTGTAACGTCAGGACACAGCTTTAACAGAGTGCGTTTAACGCCACACAATCGGTCAGGCACAGATACAGCGACTGACTGAACGCCGTCATACAGTAGCAGGCATCCATAATATCCACTCCATTCACTGAGTATACAGTGTACATCGGACGACGAACGCCCAAACAACCCGACTCAGGCACTAGCAGCATTTGTAGATTTGTTGCGCCGGGTATGTAGTTAAAAGGTTGCAAGCCCACACTATAATTATAACGCTAAGTCGCTAATTTATTTCGATTTCCAATCTAACCCCTCCTGAATTTAGAGAAATCTGACTGCAATGACATACTGCACCTACTACGGTGAGAATATTATTCGACACAGTACTCTGGCTATTCGCTACAGAACGCTAATATTGAATTTTGTCGCTTTGGGTTCGACAATTAATGCACTAGCGAATGCGCCACCGCAAGCATTAGGGACACAATAAGTCTCATTTATTCGATAATAACAGCGTTTGCTTTTTATTTTTAGTACAAAATGGTAACATTGCAATTTGTCATTACATTAAATATGAAGCAAAATTTATGCTGATATTCAGCTACAAACTTTCAGCTCCCCCTAACACCTTGCCAGCAATACCAGGGCTTAGCCGTTGGATCCCGGTGGGGACGGGGAGAGAATTCGCTCCCCAGAACTCCTCTCAGCACTTCTCACTTTCAGATAGGCCTACAGAAGTATTATACGCCTCTGTTGCTGTGCACTGACGTCGCAGCAGTTGTAACGACGACTGATCCGTCAGGTTATGATGCTATAACTCGATGACAGCTGACAAGGTCACGCGCACCTAATGTAACGTACACACTGGAACGGCGCGCCAGCATCTATCCCTTACATCCCTTCCCCTCGGCCATTTCCTGCTCTTCCTCTCCCTTTCCTATGTCCATTCTCTAGAGCATTCCTCGGGGTTTCCCCTAAAATTCGCTATGATCAAGAGATCTAGGGAGCGATGTAAGTTCCCCAGTGGAGTCTGCGACAAAGATCCAGCCCGTGGTAGACTTCGGGACATGCCGACTCGCAAAAAATGCATCAGAAAGAAAGCTTAAGAGACTAAATAATGCATAAACATTAAACACTTTTGAGAAATATGATTATTGGTGACTGCTGTAATTTTCCGTAGGTTACTTACGTCTTACATTATACCAACATTATAGCACACTCACGCAGAAGCACCGATATATAAAGTACTTGTGATGATGACCTATAGTACCTTTAAATCTACCTTTATACCAACCGCCAGAGCGGCCTAAACCTCCCTTCGCCCACTTATACGATGACGCATTTGATCCAAGGTTTATGAGGTGTGCGGACGCGTCAATCAAATCTCATGCTGCATGCCATAAGCCCGTGCTAACGACGGACAGACTGTCGCCACGTTGCCGTTTTATCGCCGCCGCCAGTTTTAGCATTACGTACGTGCTAGCCAGCCGCAAGTTAAACCAAGCCGCCACGTCGTATACAGTAGCAGCGAAGAATTAGTTCTTCGCCTCAGTCCGATGCATTTATGACACTGATTCAACCGCCCAGTTCTTCCTGGTTCCATGCTGTGGGCGCTCGCGCACCTGGGACAAAATAAGAAGTTAAAATTACTGCAGTCGGGTTTGTTCTGTTTCAGTGCAACGCTTGCTAAACCGTGGTGATCAAAAGCGCTGCGTTTCGTTTTGTGATAAAATCAACACCTGTTATCAATGCTATAGATCAAGATGCAACAGGTAGGTCTATATAAAAAATCTGTCAAATACTGCATGGTCAAAACTTAGTATGTAAAACGTAAAAAAAACTTAAACGCAAAATCTTTCCCCAGCCACAAAGCCCACCGGGTGGCGCTGACCTCCGTTTCCTTAGCCCTCTGCCAGACACCAACTTACACTGCCAGGGTACGGACACAGCTAGTGCATCCCGGCGTGGTGTGCTCTTACTGGTACTCAGTGCGCTTACCCACGGCCAAGCTGAATTGATCTGGGTGGCTAATTAGATACCGAGATGGACGCGACGGTCACCTTGGCAACTCAGCCTGGCCGTCCCTTCGTGGGTAGGCATAGATTAGCTTCGTTGATCGGACACACAACGTGGCTCGGTGGCGTAACGGTTAGGACGTTAAACTTACGATCGAGAGGCGGTAGGTTCAACTCCCGGTCGTGTAGTCATCAAGTGATTCATCAAGTGATTACTACCAGGATATGTGACTATCTGTGGACAGGTAAACCATCTCGGTATATAACAAACCACCAAGATCAACTCAGCCTTCCATCTCTCTGCATGGGGTAGGTAAACTGAGTACCGGGCCTGTCTGCATGGCTCGAGCGCATTCACCTGTATCAGGTGTCAAGTAACACTCTGTGCTCACAAATGGCAGGTGACGCTCTGTAGCTCTAAAATGTGTTATCGTTAGGAACTATGGACAACTTCTAACGTTTAATAACGTGTTTTAATTTGCTCATCTCTGCTATACAGGAAATACAACGGTTGTATGCAACTCATGTAGGAGGCGACCTCGAGTGCACATCTGGTCCCGCGAAGTCAGCAGCATGCGCGCGCGCCGGCGGATTGCAAGACCGATCATAAAATTCGCGGCGTCCACCCACGAAGAGCTAGGACTGCCCACACACCCAGTTACCCCGGTATATCACGCTATAGATGCATTGCATGCGTGTGGCAGACGGCCCATTGCAGCATCCGACCGACCGGTCCAGCGTAACTAGCACGCCTAGTTAGCTGCTGACGGACGAGCCAGTAATGGCACCGTACCGCGCGTTACGCCGTAACTGCATTTATAATCGATAAACTCGAAAGCTTCCTCCCTGCAGAGAGCCAGTATCAGCATACAACGTTCAACGAAGTTAATCGACGCCCAGCTCGGCTAGAGATTAAACAAGCACATCGCGCGATGCGCTAGTCCGTGGTCTTGCAGTGTGTGCTGTTGTCTGGCTGACGGGCGGGCAATCTACTGTTTCCGCGGCAGAGCAGCAGCGGTCACCCGTGGGACATCAACGACCAAAAACATACACACATAGACAGAAGCAGCAACAGCGACAGCACAACATGCTTCCCGGATGGTCCCTCAGTTATCATCCGTCTATCCGGACACTGCGCAAACAACTTGCTGCTGTCCGTCCGTCTGGACAATTCTGAAAACGACGCTGTGCGAGATAACAAGCGAAGACGCCGGCCCTGTACCGACTTGATGTGCGGTCGTCCGTCCCGCAGCAATAGGATACACTTCGCAATGCTTACAATAATCATGACCTTTGACCTTTCAAGCTGAAAACTGGCACACCGGTTACTACGGCCCCGAGCAACTTTCTTAATATCATTTTGGTTTTTTACACTCCGTTTTTGTTTTCGAATCATGAATCCGTATACAAAAAAATACATAAGACAGACAGACGGACAAGACTTGCAATGCGGCCTATTAGAACGACCGCATAATAAGTTAACACTGTCAGAGCGCCTGCCATCATTGAAGTCCGCTGAGGAAAAAGCGTGTCACAGCAACAAAACACAAATGCGTCAAACGATTCCCAACTGGTAGGCTAATTCAGGCTTCACGCGGTGATGAAAACAAGTTCCTGTTGCAATAACTTCCAGTATCTGGTATATGGATTTTTACAGCAGCAAGAGCAGCTGTTCATGCATTTTACGCCAAAGCGGAACCCGACCAACTATCGGTATAAACCCGTGTAGTCTGCACTGTAAAGACGAGTACAAAGCGACGTCACTCAACTGAACTGACATGGTTTAGTTTTTGACGAAACTGATCAATGGGCAAGCAGTAATGCATTACAGTGGACATCGTTTAAACTTAACGACGTCAGCGGTCTACGTGACTATGCTCACGTACGCGTCAACCAATGACCAATGGGCTCGTCTTGCTTGCCCATTTTGGTCAGTTCGTCAAATAACTAAATCGTGTCAGTTCAGTTCAGTTACGTCGCTCTGTACGCGCCTTAATGCACAGGGCTGGCTCATCGGCAATCCTGCAGCAGCAGCGACTATAGCACGGTCTACGCTTATGCATATTTCATCAAACACTCGTTCAAACTACAGGACCCCGGCTGACAGCAACAACAGTGCTGTCTTGTGTCTAGACAGACAGCGACACCCATCATCACGCTTTATAAAATTTGTATGCATCCGAACGAACAACGTCTCGTTTTGCATGCGTTGCACGACACGCGCTGCGAGACGACCAATAGGAAAAAAACACGAACGCAGCATTAATACTGCGACTGTCGATAATATAAAAACATTTTGGACTGACATTACCAACCGACTCTCTATAGTCTCTGACGTAGTTGCTAATGTAGCAAAATCAGTGACGTAAACAAGGGGAAAGGCAGAGGGCCTAGGCCCCAAATCTCAAATTTTTGTTAAAAATAAATATATTAAAGACTCGTGAAAATAATAAAAAAAATCTCGTAAGGCTATAATTGCAGCAAATTCGATTTCGGCTGGGGCTACAGAAGCTCACAACGTTTCTCCAGACCCCGTTGCTGAAATTTAGAAGTAATACTTCTAAGAGGAAAAAGGGAAAAGGAAAGAAAAGGGGGAAAAACGGAAAAAACGAAAAAGATGGGAAAGATAAAAAGATAATGAGATGCGAAGCCCCTCCCCCCCGCCACTGAGCAAAAGCTACAGGTGGCAGTCCGTGTTCCATATACAGGGTCGGTCAAAAAATGGCACAAAATTATTATACGCTAATAACTTTATCAAATATTAATCGATTTTAAATTTTTTTTCACTGTTGAAATCATGTGAGGCTCAACCAACGTTGATCATGCAACTAGTCATTATCGTTACCGGCTTGAGTGCGATGTCTGACATTTCACAAGGTAGTGTAACGACACCTATGAGGTGTGCTGGGATCTTTAGTGTTAATGTTATTACAAATCTGTATTTTTATGCACCATGCTGTAAAACACATAGATAGTTTTTTTCACATAGCAGCCAGTGGCTAGACTGATACAGAAAATATACAGTAATGGGGTGTTCACACGATGAAGCAAACACGAAGCAAACGTATTCAATATACACGTGCACGACGTGTGCTCTAAGTTTGCTTCATCGTGTAAACACCCAATAAGTCAGAGACAAATACGGTAGAATGTGCACAGACAATAATAATAAAATATTAGTACTCGGCCACCAGAAAATGTTGTAAACAACAGGGAACGAAAAATTTCGAAATTCATTATACTGTGCACAAAAAAAGTATGACTGTTTCCAGACGCAGTGTATACAAGATTCATTCAACAACAAGGTTATCGACAGCAGCAATCAACGGCGCCGAATCCTCCACGTAGGCCTACGCATTTCACGCACGGCTGAATCGACCGACCAACAACGCAGCAGTAAACAATCTTTAATGGCGCTCGTTTATATGCGGCATGTCAGTGTTTCATGCACCTCATGTGCACTGATATTCGGGGAGTGAGTGAAGCCCGGATCAATCGCATCTTTATGCTCCATCTATAGCACGACAATAGGCAGGCTACATCAAACCCATCGACCGGATGTAAACATAGCGCTACTGTCCAACACGATCTGGCGGCCCTCCTCCTACATCAGACCGCACTGCTAACTGCAGTCCGTCCGTCCGTCCGTACATAGCGTGCCCGCCACAAAGTCATAAAACTAGAGAAAATATGTCGGTCCCGGTGCTGACATATCGTGCGGCCGTCCGCCCAGATCTCCACAACCCTAACCGTAGCCATTTGAGCTAGAAACTGGCACGCCAGTTACTCCAGCCCTGTATGAGGAACGCTTCTTTAGTAATTCGAGCAAATTTCGATCGCCATATCTTCGGAAGTTTTAAAGTTGACGCCAATATTATCATGCGGCGTCACGAAGTGCCTTATCGGCTATGAAGTGACCCTAAAATGTTCGACCTTGAAATGCCACTGTGCAATTCATCGAAAAATGACAAATCGTTGAGCAAACCCAAAACGTTTTCGGACTCGACTCCGCGTTTTGTGCAGTTTAGCTTGTGTGCATGGACAGCATGAAGCGGGCGACGGCCAAAAGACGTAACAGCAGATTCCGCGTATACTGGTATTCCATAGATCTACGGCAGTCAGGAAGAAGTTACATTCCGCTTGGTTTGACAATGGACTGCCGGCAGCAGCGTTCAGCCTTTAGCAAGACTGCAAGTTAACTGGACCCAACGGACCGATATCCTTGTCTCGGTCTGGACGGACGTCATTGTTGGGCTGAACGGCGGAGCGCCGGACTGCATGGACGCTGTAACACTATATTTCCCCGTGGGCTGCACTGGGCCGGTGTCACATTAAAATGTCTCCCCATGAAAAATCCGCTCAGGGAGACATAATCATGGATTGATAAGCCTCCCCTTATTAAAATCTCGCCAGCCCCATAAAAAGTATCCCCATTATAGGATCGCTCCCCAGAAAAGCCTCCTCTCGGCCGACAATTTACCGACGGGGCGGATTTTTGCCGGTAAACTGTCCGCCGGGGGGGAGACATGTCTGGGGGGCGATCCTATAATGGGAAACCGGCCAGGCGCTGCACTCATCTTTGCGGCAAGGCAAAGCGCCCAATCCGACGCCGAGAATCAACGACCGTCAGTCGACTAGAAATGCCAACTGTCAGTTGACTACGGAAGCAGCGGCAACGGCGCCAGGAGTTTCTATAGCGTCACATAACCACTTGCCTGCGGGGCGGGCGCACGGATAGACACCGACCAGCCACAGTACTGCACAGTAGCATCATGTGTGCCACCCACGTGCTGGTTGTCAGTCGGGCGCTAAATGCCAGCAGTCGTTCAGACACTATTGCCCACTTCACCAGGCCCGTCGAGAGCTATAGCGGGGCTCGGTAAAACATTCTCGCGGGCCCCTCCGAGGAAATTTTTTCTTTTTTTCTTTTCAAAAATGGCGCATCTGGTATACTTTATATTCTGAGCGACGGTGGGACGCGGAGTCCGGGGTAACTTACCCATCACCTCTCGACGGGCCTGCACTTCACAAGCTGCTGATAAACAGACTGGCTTACGTTTTTAAAGGTGCGTGGTCACCAAAATCAACATATACATTTTATCCATTTTCCTGAAAGTGCAGAATTTTATGATAACTTTGACAGTAATATCGGCGCCCAGCGTTCCGTCAACACGGAAAAATTTACCTTTGAAGTCGACGATCTACGAAAACGACGTAGAAAACGCGCCGCCATGATGACCTGCTGTGACGTCATGAGTTTAGCCTATAGACGTCATGAATTAATATTCATGACGTTATTATAGGCTATGGTCTAGCCTAGAATGATGACGTCGTCGGCTATCCATTAATA
>Ga0209454_1004296_pt1 | contig 10579 bp, 9 predicted proteins | sample WorMetHERISLAND1_2_FD_187400 | JGI IMG/M metagenome (GOLD analysis project Ga0209454, IMG submission 187400) | Marine gutless worms symbiont microbial communities from Max Planck institute for Marine Microbiology, Germany - Olavius geniculatus... | ecosystem: Host-associated > Annelida >...
GCCTATAGCAGTTCCAGTTCAGTAGTTTAGCTGAAATTTGGGGTGTTCACGCTAAGTTAATATACAAATACCAAATTCTCTTACCTGGATCGCATAACGATAATTCCGTGGTACCACCTTGTGAATAATATAAACTTGTGTCGCAGCCCGAAATCACCAAAAAATCCATAAAACTCTCTATTTTGGTGTTCAAGATCATTCAAGGTCACTGAATTCGGCGTCAATCGAGCGCCAGTGTACAACTTCCCATTAGTGATTAATAGTAACCTAGGCCCTATCTCGCACCATTACTGAGATACAGCGACTTATTGGCCAAAAATCGCAAATTTTGCCCAACCCTCTCATTTAGCGCCCTCACTCGGGGTGACCCCCTTCGAATTTATGGAAAAGCTTTACAGTTCCTGAAACTAGAGTCTTCCAGGCAACCGACGGCGAAGATTTGGTGATTCTAGCTTGCACTGCTTTTGACTGATCCACCCGTGTGACAGATGGACAGACGGACGGACGGACGGACAGAATTGTGATGGCTAAGATGCGCTGAAAACAGTAGCTGCTTTCGCGCATAAAAATGTCAGAAAAAAAACAGTAGAATTCAGGTAGACAAAAGAACAATGTGATTGCAAGGTCTAATGGCAGAACTTCAGGAGTTGAGTCAGCAACAAAAATTGAGATTTATCTTACAAATTAAAAAAAATAAAAGTATATGCATTACGTAGCAAATTAACACAAATGACAGCAGTGTTTGTTGCACAAAGAACATTTATGAAAATATTTATTTTACTTAAAACTGGAATTCAAACTAAACTTAAAGGAAAAAGCAAAGAAACACCCCAACAATGCCTGAAACAACTAACACTAGCATCGTTATAGGACGAAATTAGCCTCATTATCTAATGGTTCATATGCAGCATAAACAACCCTCTAACTTCAATGCTACACAATCAGGCGAAAAGCATCCACTGCATTAACCATAACAGATACAGAGTACACTGTGTGATAAAACGGTAAAATGTAAAACAATCCAATCAATACGTCTGTGTCTTCAGAACAAAAAAACTGACACATAGAAACAACGACACCAAAAGTCGGTTTATTTCCCTAACTTACCGAGCATTTTTCACTTGCTAATGCGTCGGCAGGTTTAACCGAAAACATTGTAATCAATAAAAGTCGCTGCATCTTTTTTGTAGCATCCTGTCTGCCAGTAAGCACTTGTGAAGCAGAAATTCGACCAACTGCCAACATAAAAACAATGCACACATCCAGCATACAGATAGCTACACAAAGTACACAGACAGATGCAAACAGAGGCCAAACAAGGGAAATGACTGAAGCAACTGAAACAAAACTACAGCAACTTGTTCAGTCACAGACCACAGATACACTGGCGTATGTAACATTTGGGCGCCGTGCTACATGGCACCTTACTGAAATAAACTTGCAGATCGTTTTAATTGTACGTAAGTTGGCAAATTAACTATCACGATGTTATTGGCTTTGTTATAATAGCTTCCTACTGCACTTTGTCGTCATACATCGTCAAATGACATGGCTTGAGCAGGAACCAGAACACCGAGAGAGGTCATAGACCCACAACATATGCTAATGTGAAAAATTCGGTCCTGACTATGTTCACAAACCAAACCTTTGTCTTAGACTAAAGTCTGGCAAAAGTTGACCTCACCCACTGTCTTTGAGTAGTTACCCCGGTAAATTTCACGTAACTTATGCATAAATTACGCCTACACACGCCAATCCTGTGCATAGTTTCTGAGCCCTAGTAACGAGGCTGTCATGAGTTGGTGCCCAAAAGTCCAGCAGCACCCAAATCTGCTGCTCCGAGATACACTGATACATCTGCAACAACTAAACAACTGCAAGAGCTAACATTTATCAACAGTTCATACACTGAACTATTTGTCTAGTGCTACAGATGGCATACTCCACAGCATGTCCTCTAATGCCTGGCATAGAACATTCATGTACATATTCAGTACATATCATATAACAATTGATTCTCATTTAATACAACGTTTGACATGCAAGTTTGACTGTATCACACTGAATACTAATTTGTCTGTTATGAACAATAAAATACCTCTATGACTCCGCATCAAACAATCAGATCGCATTATCTCACCATTCTTCAACAGTAATGACCAGTCACCTGGGGCTGTATGCATGACACTGGTCTAAGCTAACATGGAAGTAAGGTGTACATCTCAAAACGTTACGTCATAATGTTATGATCCTACAAATATACGATAAATATTATAATCCTGTAGTCCTATGTTATAAGTACGTGTCTGATGGTTGTTTTGGTATGAAATAATTAAGTTATGACACTGATGGTGAACCTGGTAAGGTTTAAACGGTGCATATAGCTCTCCATAGTAAACCCAGATATTGCCAAAACAGTTACTAACTACAGGCATGTTCAAACAACAAGGCTCCCTTTAGAAACTTAGATGCTACGTCACTGTAAGTTGATTTTAGTTGGGCAGTAAGAGTTACTACAGTGTCTTGCATACGTCCCCGCAGTCATCGGGAATTGACATTAAAATGAAGTGACTCTAAAATCCATGACTCTTTGCACAGACTAGCTAGTTCTGCCACGTGCCAGTGGTTGGCATATTACACCACGTATCTTCAGTACTGGCTTCCGATTGAAACAACTGGGTAGATTCCCAAATGAACCCAGTGGGTTTTATTGAATAAATCCACCAAAGAAAATTGCTAAAAACCCACCAAAATAAAACCCACCAAAACTTAATCCCATTTTAGCTAAGTTTGATATTGCTCTAATAATGAAATATCTGATTAAGGTTCAGCTTTTGAAACACCTAAACCTAATGAATTTGTAAATTTCTGTATATTCTATGCTCTGGGGAGCAAATAAAAACACAGACGAATCACCCAACAAACTTTTTAGCTAAAGGTTTAAGTTGGACTTTGAAAAACCCTGAAACGCCGCACAAAAACTCCAAAAACCCACTGGGCTGCGCTTCTTAAAAAACCCAAGTTTTTTTCAACTCTGACTAGCTACATCATCGTCATCATCAGTGTCGGATCCATCAATGTCCATGATCATGTGCGCTGACACGTCGCTGACAGTAACCGCCGCCTGCTGTCGTTGTCGGCTCTCGTCGTCATGACTGACACATGAAGTGTCGGCAGCAGTTGCCATGTAGACAAGCCGTGGCTCTGTGCCGTCGTCTGATGACTGCTGTGGGCCAGTGTCTCTGGGCACTGAAACTGCAGCAGCTCCGACTGATGATGCACCAACCACTGGCATCTCCTGATCCATTGCTACATGCACCTAGAACACATGCGTACATTGGCTAATGTCAAAAAAAACCATCAACGTCTTTGGCACACATCAGACAAAAAACCACAGTACTGATATCTAATGAATCAATGAAAGAATGTATGACTAGATGAATGAATATCAATAAATCATTCAATCAATCAAAACACACTAAACTGTGAAGTTTTTGATACTGATAATGGCAACAAAAATCTAACTGTTAGAATGAATGAAACATCTTTATTGCACGTTGCAGCTAAAAGCTGGATTACCATAAAATAGACAAGAAATTTGAGCTAATACTCTCAAGGCAAACGAAAGCCTATAGCAGTTCCTGTTCACAAATTGTCTTAGTCTATCTCCAGCAATTGCGTTGCAATTCACTTTGAGGTGTGCGCCACGCTGCCACAGCCAAATATCACAAAAATCAATAAAACCCCTTATTTTGGGAGTTCAGGGTCTTTTAAAGTCATCGATGCTGATTCAACTAAAAAGCTCATCACTAGTGCTTGTTGTGATAGGGCGCATGCCCATGCCTACTGCAACCTTTTTCATGAAAGACTGGCCAAAAGCGGTAAAATAACGACTCTTACAGGGGTACTGCTCTTAACGCCCTTGTGTGCAGGTTTCTTCGAATGCAGAAAATCAATACTTGGACTGTTTAAATCAACATTCAATGCTGAAAATTTTGTATGCAACTTGTCCTTGTCTATGTCTATTGACTTCAGCGCAATTCACTCTTGAAATGGGTTTCGCAGCTCAAAATCGCCAAAAAATCCATAAAAACCTCTATTTTGGTGTTCAAGGTCATTTAAGGTCATTGCTTTTAGCGTAGATCGAAAGCCGGTGTACAACTTCCTGTTAGTGAGATACAGCGACTTATTGGCCAAAAATCGCAAATTTTTTTCTACCCCCATCTCATTTAGCATCCTCACTTGGGGTGACCCCATTCAAATTTATGGAAAAGCTTTACTGATCCTGAAACTAAAGTCTTCCAGACAGCTGACAGTAAAGATTTGGTGATTTGTGCTGGCACCGTTTTTGACTGATCCACCCGTGTGACGGACAGACAGACAGAGGGACAGGCAGAATTGCGATGGCTAAGACGTGCTACAGCAGTACCTGCTTTCGCGCACAATAAAATGTGTAAAAACAAGCAAAACTGCTTAAGTAAAACCAATCAAACAGTATGGTAAATGGCAGTGAAATGGGGCAGTCAGCCAAAAAAACAAGTGGCTGGGCCAAGAAAGATTCAGTCAAAACAGGTGGGGCTGGGACAAATAATTAAAAAGTAGTAGAGACAACTGAAAATGACTGACTTGAACAACATCTGGGTCAGAGCTGGATGTCATGTGATCCGGAGTGCTGGTGTCCCTATCGACGTCATAGCTGCTGGTGCCGGCTGGCAATGCTCCGCCGTCAGCTAATTCAATGTACGGCAGTGTCTCAGTCGAGGATAGGATCTGAGTACAGATGCTATCATCCAGGTTGATCGGCTCACCATCAACATCGCTGTGCACGCAGCCAATGCAAGGAAATGAACAATGTGTTTTAGAAAACTTCACCCCATTCTTGTTTGAGCTATAATTTTCTGATCGTAAACTGATTTTGATAATACTGGGCTAAACTGTACATAAAACACAGCATATAAAAATACATCAAATTCCTTGAAACGACTGTTAGGTGCTGCTATTCAAAAATCAGAAATCATTCCAAGAAATACAACAGTGATTGGCAAAATGTCAACAAACTCGTAAATAAAGGATGTAATTTAACAAATTCTTACAATGTTATAATAATTACTGTTTCATGGTATGATTGTATTTAGCATAAACAGACTTGTTGGCTTACATCAAATCACACAATCTGTGTCTTCAAAATACAACATACTTGCACATACACAACATATTATTCAGAAACAATAGCATGCAAAAAAACTGATAGTGTTGGCTTAGCATCTGGAACTAAAAAATATTAAGTAAAAAATCTGTTTTGTTGGTCATACTTAGACCTATTTCTTGACCCTGATGTGGTCCTAAAATAATGCTTACTACTCGGGCCACATTAAAACCCTTCTGCGATGATGATAATGACCATCGTCCATTATGTAGATAACTGAATGCAGCAGGAATGCAACCTACCGGTTGTGAATGAGCACTGATATGACGGCCGGGTGACAGATGGAGAGTGGAACACGCATCTTCGCCAGCGGAAGAATCGCTCCAGCCTCACGAGCTTTCCACGGACATCGACGCCAGTTGTGTCGACTTCACACAACAAAACACAATCAGTCAACTCAGATGCAAGCTATGGACCAATTGCTATAATACCACAAAATATAGCTTAGAGTGAATTTTGTCTCATTGATAGGAGCAAAATATTTGTAGCTAGGCAGGTAGGTGTAATTTTTACAGATTAATCAAAGTCATAATGTGCCACAGCATCAACTAAACAATAACGTTTTCAGAAGTTGCTTAAAATAATGTTCCACTGTCCAATTTTGATGGGCAGATTGTTCTGTCACCAATCTGCAGAGACGTCTAATGATCCAAGACCGGCACTCAAAAATCACTTGGTTTGATTGATTTTGTCAGATCTCTCACTGGTTTGTAAAAATGAAATTCAAAGACTGTTCCAGGACTTTCAAAGAACAGGCATTCAAACCTCAAAATCCAGTTGTCGACATCAACATCCACAAAGAAAAAGTCATAGATTACAATGTAGTTGCACACAGCCAAAATATAACAAAATAACAGAAAGAAGTGAACATTATTGTTTCTGGTTCCAAAGTGGCTTATTTAGTCCAGCTCATGATGAATCCACAGATTACAGTATTACACCTTCAAAGACCAAGCAACTCAAATTCAAAAACTTTCAAGCATCAACCCTGTTTTCAAATACTTTCAGGAACTTTTAAAAACCTTCCAGAATGCATGGGAATGACACTGCGTCTCAAAAAAGAACCCTGACAGCTTACCAGGTTTTAACAATTTTTGGCATGAATATTCCTTCACAACATCTGATCATCAACAAACTAACACAAAACAACCAACAATTTGCAGTCAGCGACACAAAAAATACACAACTGACCGGTGGACTGATGAGAGCGTATCGTCAATGTAACTCGCAGACTCGGCTCGCGCGTTGAAAATGCGAGCATCCAGGTATGGCGTCTCCACATCAATGTCACCTGTCAGTCAGACATTGCTCTTATACACTGCATTCTTCTAAATCTACACTATTGTGTACATTTGATACTGACAATCACTTTATTGAAGAACCATTTGCTCTGATAGATTGTGACAGAAAAAAAAAATATTTCTTACTGCAACTGAATCATATCATATACTGTAAGTGCCTGTGGCTGGGATTAAAATGGGGTAGATGGCAGATATCACTGTGTGATCCAATGTGGCAGGTGACCTTACGTAGCTCTGAGATAGGTTACCATTAAGAGCTATGGACAACCTCTAAACTTTTATACCTTAACTTTCCTCCAATAGCTTGGCCACTGGACTGAATACACTGACCTTTAGGCGTGTGAATGGTGCTAACAACATCAAGGTCATCTCGGAACTCTGCAGATTTCAGCATCTCCAGGTAGCGCAGAAGATTGACATGATGAACCTGTTAAAGCAACCACAACACAATTCTGCAGTCACACACAACAGTCAACAAGAAATCTGAGCTAATGCTCATGAAATGCACGAAAGCCTACAGCACTTCCTGTTTGCAGGCAGTCTTGGTCTATCTCCATCCATTTTATCGCAGTTCACTCTTCTGCAGCTAAAAATTGCAAAAAAAATCACTAAAAACCCTTATTTAAGGTTTAAGGTCATTCAAGGTCATCGATGTTAATACCACTAAAAAGCATGACACCAGTGCGTGTTATTATGAGCAGCATGTCTGTGCCGATCTGCAACTATTTTCATGCTGGACAAGCCAATAGCAAAAAAAAACACTTTTTAAGAGGATACCCTTTCTTGAGACCCTCGTGCGCAGGCCTCATTGAATGTAGAAGGCTGGGACTTGAACTGCTAAAATCTACATTCAATGGCAAAAATTTCACATGTCTTGGTCTATCTCCCACCATTTTGGCGCAATTCACTCTTGAAATGTGTGTCGCAGCCCGAAATTGCGAAAAATTCACTAAAACCCCCAATTTTGAGGGTTCAAGATCATTCAAGGTCATTGATGCTGACATTCCTAAAAAGCCCGTCATCAGTGCTTGTTATGATAAGCAGCATGTCTGTGTCTATCTGCAGCCAGATAAACCAGTCAATAGCGGAAAAATAATGTCTTTGTGAGGGGAGTGCCCTCTTTCTCCCCCTCGTTCGAGGACCCCCATCACCGAGCGGCATGAAATTTTGTCACATGAAAATACTAAAGACTCTAAGCTATCATATGGTGACAACCCGAAGTCTCTCTCTCACCTGGTCTTGGAACAGTACCGGGATGTGACAGACAGACACCAAGACAGAATTACCATAGCTAACATGCGCTATAGCTAGCCTATGCTAGCTCTCGCACATAAAAAAACTACAGAGAGAATGTTGGCCTTGTGCTGACATATTGGGCAGCCATCAGCCTACCGATGCACAACCCTAAACATAATCAAAAACCTGACCTTCTGAATTAATAACTGATACACTAGTTATTCCTGTCCTGGGAGAACACTCGCATCGCTTCTAAAGGTAAAAGGTAAAAAGGTAAAGGCCAACACTTGCTATAGCACTTATTACCGTTGCTCAGAAGTGCTTTACAATCTCAGAAGTGGCAGCTGATCGGCATGAGCTAATGATATCACAGCGCAGTAAGCGACCGTCCATTGCCCACATTAACGGACAACTGGACCCACGGTTTGCAGCTAGCAGACATACCACCGCCCCAATCAGCCACACTAGGACTTCACCTGTAAGCCACTGCTCATTTCCCATCCCACGGAGGGTAGGAGGCTGAGTTGGCCTGAGCACACAGTAGGTTAGCAACTTGCTCAAGGTTGCTTGCAAATGACGGCAGTAAGAATCGAACTGCAACCTGAAAGTTACGAGTCGACACCAACCACTAGACACTTGCACCTACACAGGCAGGTAGGTGTGGACAACTTGCCCAAGGCTGTTACTTGGTAGCACATTGGCTGGGCATTGAACCGTGGACCTTTCGGTATCATATCCAACGCTATTATCATCATTTTTTAACCCTCGGTACTCCATACTTGAGAAAGCTTAAAAATTGACTAAGCAATACAAAGGTGGGCACAATCCTCAGTTTGTGCAGTCAGCAGCTGGCAAACTGTCATGCAACTAAACAGCATTGAAGCGATGCACCAAAACAGAAATCATCATTAAATAGGTAACTGATACACACTTATATAGTGCACTATCATTACGCAACCAATGCTAAAAAATAATCTCTAATGCACTCGATGCACTGTGCTGATAGATAACAAACAGAAAACATTTGAACAAATGCTTAGAAAGTCCAAAGTAAGCCTCTTGTCTTTAGTTAATTATGCTGAAAAGCCGCCAAGACAATCTCGCAGACCATTTTTAAGCACAACATTCTCAAAGTAAGATCTAGCCTCCGCTACCTCCTGCCAGAAAGACGTTGTCATAGTCATCAATCGGCTACATGATTCTAAGGCTCTTGAGCACTTTCTGGTGCAAACTGAAAACTTGTTTCTTCCATACAGTATATCAATTACCAGAAGCATCCGGCATCGCATTTAATTCAATGACTTTTTATTCCGCAACACCACAACAAACTTCAATTTGATCAAAAAACGTGTTAATGAGCAAAGATGCATACTTCAAGTTGGAAGCATGTGTCCGTCTCTTCGAGCGGCGTCAGGAAAGATGATGAAAAGACTTCGGTCAGCAGCTGTGTTGCTAAGCCTGACAAAAGACACAACATAGTTTCTTTTATTAATTTATCGATTATTTACTTATTGTGAAACACCACTCCAATCAGCAGCTGCATTGCTAAACCTGACAGAACATAACATTAGCGCACGCACACACCAGACTGCCTAGCATTAAAGCTGTCATGCACAAACTTCATTCCTTCTTCATTAGAATTTATGCAAAAATTCTCATCTAGTCATGCTGAACATAATCTACTGTTGACTGTACATATATGTTTGCTCTCTACAGGTGGTTGTTTTTATTCCACAAATGTTTGTGTTTGCACGTTTCTTTCTGTCTTCTGTCTCCCCGTCCTTCTAAGTCGAACAAACTTTCAGCCTAAAATTGATTGACTGATAATAAGCACCTTGCCAGTCGCCCGGCTCCAGATGACAGTCGTCCCAGAATGCATGCTCCGGCCGTCGCAGACGTTTCAGCACGTGTTCCGGATAGAAGTCTTCCAACAGCTTGGAAGTCTGAGCAATTACAACCTGCGCACACGGCAACAAAGACTATATTATACTCACCATCATATAACTATACTGGGAAAACTCCATTGCTGGCAGCTTGTCTACACTACGTTGGACGCCGCGACTAGGTGTATGCAGTTTTCAAAATATGACTATAGTTCAGTGTTCAGTTCGGTTTTTTAAAAAACGTGGTTTTTGATTCGGTTTTCAGTTTTTACCATCTGATGTTTAGTGTGTAGTATACTGTATTGCTTTATTACTGCCGACGTCTATGGCAGCCATCTTTTACTCTGCATGTGACGTCAGAAATTATGCAGACTACTTCGTGCGCTGACTGCTTTAATGGTCCAACTAATTGTCGGTCAAAGTGTTTCAAAACTAAGCCTAGAGAAATCTACTTCGACATAAAAACTAAAAACCATCAAAAAATGGCAGATCGAAACTTAAGTTTTCGATTTTCAAAATTTAACGATGGTTCGGTTTGGTTTTTTTAAAACCAAAAACCGAAAGTTTCAATGAGTTCCACACACCCCTAGCCGGGACTCGACCACCTGTCCCCACTGCAATGGCACTAAAAAACATGACCGAACACCTGGTCTTCCAGTGTCTGCCACACGACCAGGCTCGGAGGGAAACATTGCCAAACCTCCAAGTTTCAACTGATCAAAAATGACTGCGGCATTTCCTGGAGAAGATTGGGCACTAAACTCCTCCTCTAAACAAAAATGAGGGAGAAAGAAAAGATATAGCAACAAACACTTCATACTATTTACACCTCTGAGTTACATTTGCTTTTCAGCACATACACCTCTATCTGACATTGCAATGTATGGTCATTCTGAGCATGGCGCTAATCTCTGTTTCATTTATTAGTCCTCAGCCAAACACCAGCTTACACC
>Ga0209454_1004298_pt1 | contig 10577 bp, 6 predicted proteins | sample WorMetHERISLAND1_2_FD_187400 | JGI IMG/M metagenome (GOLD analysis project Ga0209454, IMG submission 187400) | Marine gutless worms symbiont microbial communities from Max Planck institute for Marine Microbiology, Germany - Olavius geniculatus... | ecosystem: Host-associated > Annelida >...
GTAACAAGGGACAGCACCAGTTGAGACAAGCAAGCTTGTATTCACGATGCATTATGACGTCAGCATTACATCACAACTAGCAAAGAATATTTAACTAACAGCCATATTTTGTCCATATTTTTTGAATTAGCATTTCTTCAGCTACATCTGGTAAAAATTTCGTGTAAATTGATCATCATTTGAGTGAATTATGAAAGAAATAAAAAGGGTGCCCGTTTTTTTGAAACACAGTGTAGTTGTTTTGCCGCTTTCAATAGCAGTATCTAAAATCTTCTTTATGCTGAGAATAATACGTGAAAGCATTACAACTGAAGGTGCGCAACTCAGGGACTCTGTCCAATTGTCTGTCCAATTGGACAGACAATAAAAAAGATAAAACAAATAAATGCTATCCTAGTAGTATGCGGCCAGCGTGTATTAAACAGTCGGTACTGTTGCTCTACATGTAGGCTACGTATGACGTCATGTTACACGTTGTCGGTCGCCGACGACGTGGGCCGATATTGTTGAGATAAGCTTGATGCTGTCGGCAGCTGCAGGGCGGCAAACATTCATTCACGTGAACCAGTTTATCACTCACTTCAACCCAAGTGTCATCTGCATCTGGCGAAAAGACCGACGACATACAGTAAGTAGGCCTACACCGACCCACCACGAGTCATGCATGGGGTCGAGCGGCCGAATCTCTCGGCGCCCGGTAATTAGTTTGCTCGTTACCGGTCTATTCCATTCCGTTCCAGAGAGGGTGCTGCGATCAACCCGGAAGTGCCGTCGAGTGCTCGGACCGACCGGAAACGCGCGTCGACATTAGGCGTCTGTTGGTGACGTCAGAACAATGGCGGCACCGTGGGACCGTACATAGCGCGGTCGGCGATGATGAGAGCTTTCTCAAATCATGCTTTCAGTCTTTCGCGCCTTTTACCGTCTGCAGCCAACGCCGCCCTCAGCTGCCGCGCTGAACTTTGTCTGAAAACTCGCCTATGCATTTCACTTTTTGTTTCCTGTCGTTTATTTCAAGACCAACGTCGCTGGGCAGTGATGAATTAATCGAGGACCGTACATGTACGAAGTTTATAGCTGAGACTGAATTACGACAAAAACCGTTAATGTCGCTGTATGGCTCTTGACTGTATACTGCATAAACGAATACACACAAGTAAATTTTTTTTACAAGAAAACACTCAAGAATTTAAACGAGCGATAGATAAAGACCGTGTTTTAGACTGGATCGGGATCATCACGGATCCAGGAACCGCCGATCTGCATTTTTCTGCCACTAAAATCTACATGGAGCACGCCCGTATTTGTACAATTTCGTCAACATTTGTTAACAATAATATTCCGTCATATATGATTCAAGCGGTCGGCGACCACCAGAACGGCGCCGTGGCAGAGAGCCGAGAAAAGAGCTGCGACAGAGCCGTGAGGTTGACCCGCCTGTGATGTTGCTCACGGTCGACGCGTAGAGAGAGATGACATCCAGAAGTCTCCACGTCCGTGCTTCCGTCCGTCCGCCGGTCGTCGGACAGAAGTCGTCGGTCATCGCCCGTCGTCAGAAGAAGAAGGTCACTCAATTCACGCGTCAAGATGTAATCTCGGCTGGCGGTGCGCGTGCTGGCTAGCGGACACCGGCACACCGGCAATTTACCCGCGCGCCGCCGCCGCCACAGCCGAAGATAGGGTCGAATGCATTTCCATGTATAATATTATGGCGATTACTCGAAGCCGCAATAATCTCGCTGCGACAGACGACAGACGGACGGACAGACCGAGCGGACGAGGGCAAATTGTGTCGGCGGCGCGGCGAGCGCTCAAAACAACCCGATTAATAAGCAATAACTAACGCCGACCGGCGGAATACACGCCGACGTCTGCGACCAGATATCTTCCGTCGACCCTACGACTGACGACTGTCTGGTGAAAAAGCTGTACGCAACATCAGTACGCTGCGGTAGTCATTCTGCGGTAGTCCGGAATTCTGTCTTTGAACGCCCGACTGCATAGCAGCAATAAACGTTAAAAGTTGGCGTCATGCTCCAGTTGACTTTGATCACTGACAAAAGGTGTGAGGGTGTAAGATATCAAGTTTAATGCCACATAGTGTAACATGTTATAATTTCCATTTTGAGCTGCAGACCTAACCAAAATGTGCCTTTTGATGCGCTGCCCTAGTGCTGCACCAACTGCTATAGTTAGACTATGTGATCTACTGCAAACCACATGACAAGAAATTTTGCAATATTAGCAAATTGTATATTAACAACAACGAGTGCATATTTATTAGACTACATTGGGCAGTATATAATGTTTTTGAAGCTATTTATTAACAGCCACACTATCAATGTATTTGCACAGTTTTCGCAACAAACATATTGTAGTCCAAGCTTGTGTATTCAGAAATTACCATAACACGCTTTGTCACCATTTGCAAACATGTTTTAATATTTCTGTTTAAAAGGAAAAAGGGAACACTTTTAGACCAAAAAAACTAATAAACTTAAAACGGAAACAGGCACGGTAGGTTGTTTTGTTTTGCACATTGATTCGGTGAGAGAACGCTCATCCAGTGGCGTATTTAGGATTTGGCAAAGGGGGGCGCCATGGCGAGCGCGCAGGGCGCGAGCCTATAACGGGGGTCTGGGGGCGGAGCCCCCAGCGGGGTCCAGGGGCAGAGCCCCTGGTCGAGGGGTCAGGGAGGCGAAGCTGAAACATTTTTTGCTTTTGAACGTTCAATGGAAGCCGCAAATTCGCTTATTTTTTCTGAAATTCGGAAACGCAGAAAATCACAGCGTCATATCAGATGTAATCTCACATAACGATTTTAATCGCATATTGTATCGGTATGAAAAAAGACCATCAAACATTGTTGAATTTTGCAATTCTTGCTGGAAAACGGCCAAAAACCGCACCTTTTCATATAAAGTCGCCTTTAAAAAATTTCATGGTAGGGCCAAAGGGTGGCCCTCTCCCTAAATACGCCACTGCGCTCATCCAACAAAAATAAAGTCGATTATGTATATGTAAAATTTACAGCTATTGCAGGTACTAATTACGTCACACAATAATAATTTTTGAAACATGTCAAAACATACAAGACTAACAAATACCACTGACAGGCTACGCAATACAATAGGCCTAGTACAGTGTACAATTGCTACAGCCCGTGCAAAGATTAGCAAAGTCCACGAAAATAATATTGCCTATCAAGAATGACCACATTGCCACATTTGATACTGATTCGCTCATGACTCACGCTGCCGTGAATGTTTACTGCACTGTTCGACAAACTTGATAAGTGAGAAAAAAACTTTCAGGAAGTCTGCCTGGGTCAATAAAAACTTTCACACAAAGAAGATGCCGACATTGTGTCAGTTGGCCTGTCTGTAATTTGTTGGTAGAGTCGAGGTCGATACGGTAGATTAGCAGTCGTCAGACGGACGAGATGTTCACTCACAGTAATCATCGACCGGTCTATGTATACATATACCTCTGGCCGAATTACTGGCTATACCTCTACACCTGTATTGGTTGGAGTCGCCGCCGCCGCCGTCGTCGGGAGATGAACAGCTGTGACTGGGGCGGCAGCTGAGTGTGACAAGTGCAAACCAGCATATTATACTGCAGCACACGCGGCAATCGTAGCGTGGCGGGTCGCAGTGGGACAGATAGAGCACACACTCGCTGTGTCCGCAGCCCGGCAACGAGCTACAACAGCGAGCAGCAGCAGCAGCAGCAGCCGTCGTCATCATCATCATCACCGCTGTACTTCATCAGACGTCACTCAGCGTTCCAGCCAAACGACTGAGTTGTCCTAAAATATTTCGAGTCTCTACTACTATTGCGAACGGTTTTCACGCTTAGGCAAACCTACACAATATTTTACGGTTTCCGTATCGTACATGCAGGTGTCTGCAAATTTAGATTTGAGTCGTAATTTATTCCAGGGTGATCCGTGTTGCGAATTTTGCTAAAATTTTGTGCATGCGCAATGTGAACTTTTTTATAAAAAGAATCGCAAAACGTGAAGCAAAATATTGTCACTTTAAAGGGCTCGCACAGCGAGAAAAAACGATGAAGCAGTTAAGCCTTATAGAGCGACCGAAAAATCCAATGAAAAACATGTTTTATTTCAAGTTGGATCGAAGATACGACGATCGCAGATTGTAGAAAGAGTTCAGCAAAGTGTTACCGCGATGTCTGCGGAGTCCAGAGAATAAAAATGTTGAGACGGCATTGACCTCTGAAGCTAATAAAACGCGTGTAGGCTACACACATTTGCCAGCTTGGATGACAGAATGAAAGAGTGGTGCTTTGTTATGTTACCTGTTTACTCGCCGTTACGCTACCACACACCACCATCATAATGCTAGTCTTCCGGCATGCTATCCGGGAATTCTCACAGCCCGCGAGTCAGCACTCAGCAAGCACTTGCCCACAGAGTTTCTTTGGCTTAGCTTAGCAAGGCCAGGCTCAGCAACATTAGCAGCAGCAGCAGCAGCTGTGTTATGGCATCGCAGCTGCGCCAGCCTAGAACTGGAACAGCTGAGGCCTAGCAGCAGCGATAATTCTGCGTAGAAGTTGAAACTGTGCAACTGCGTAGGCTACGCATCTCTGACGCACGAAAACATCAATTCTCACCTGCGAATCACCGCTTCATTTCTCTCTTATACGACATATGGTAAGTTCATACTATAAACATTCTCATATCGTACATACGTATAAGCCTATTTTGTACTTACTTTTTCGTAGAATTAAGAAAATCAAGCTGTAAAATGGTACGACAAGATAGCAGCCAATGGCGGAATTTAATTAGTACATGATGTAACGTTAACTAGTGGAAGTGTCCGATCAGAATGACTAATGACTGAAAAACGCAGCTATCGCGGAGATTGGTAGGCCTAAGCCCTTACGACAATCTGCTAGGTGCACGTACTATAGCTACATCTAAGTTACTGTTGATCTGTACGAAAGTAACGAAACAAGAGATAAAATATAAAGACATAACGAATTTTGTGCATTTTAAATAAAGAACTCGTTTGTTTCTGTGTTATTTGAACAAGTTAATGTATTTTAACGTCAGCCTATAAAACTATACTTCGCAGTTTGGCTAGGGCCTATAGTTAGCTGCACACACTGAGGCTGATTGGCCCAGCCAGATGTCAAGGCGTTCTCTGCGTTGTTCGTTCAGGTGGTAAAGTAGCCGGACTGCAGGAAAAAGTCTGAACAGCATCTGACAGTCGTTATATAATCACTATAAAAATATGAAGCTTCCAGCAGCGGCAACAACTGATCAACCAGAACAGCAGTCGACAACCGGTAAGTCAGCATTCGGTTTTGCCAATAAAATCTATATACAAAACAAATGCTTGAGAAATGAATAATCGTTCCAAACTACGCTAGCCTTAGTAACTTAATGTTCAGATTTCATTTGTGAACATACTTGTTGACAGCATGAGATTTTCGTAGAATTGTTGTAACTGGTTTCGGTATGCTTGTCCTCCAACAGACAGCATTCCGAAATTAAAGACTGTCTAAGGGGACGCTTTTTATTTGCATTTAGATGATCTTCTGACATTTTTAATTACAAGTCAATTCGGTTTGTTTTTTGCATTTTTGCTGAAGCAAAGAGACGCAGTCGAGATGACGTCATTGACAAATCAGCCTCACCATGTCACCCGCATCATCATCATCAACGTCGTTTCACACCGGATTCGGGTGTCGAACTGACCGACGTTAAAAGCTGCAGTCACTTCGATCAACACGCATTTGAGCACAGCTTTCACGGGTTTCCTACAAGCAACTCATCAGCAAACCTTTCCAGTGCATGTGGGAGGTACGCCCCTATGCAAACCAGCATTTGATAAACCTAGTTTTTACAAAAAATTTAAGCTAATGTTCACGAGACGCGCGAAAGACTATAGCAGTTCCGGTTCAGTAGTTTAGCTGAAAATGGGATGTTCACGCTAAGTTAATATACAAATACCAAATTCTCTATCTGGATCGCATAATGATAGTCCCGTGGCGCCACCTTGTGAATGATATAGGCTTGTGTCGCAGCTCGAAATCGCCAAAAATCCATAAAACCCCCCTATTTTGGCGTTCCAGGTCATTCAAGGTCATTGGATTTGGCACCAATCGAGAGCCAGTGTACGACTTCCTATTAGCGATTAATAGTAACTTATGTCCTATCTCGAACCGTTACTGAGATACAGCGACTTAATGGTCCAAAATCGCAAATTTTACCCAACACCTCTCATTTAGCGCCCTCGTTCGGGGAGACCCCCTTCGAATTTATGGAAAAAGCTTTACGATTCCTGAAACTAGAGTCTTCCGGGCAGCCGACAGTAAAGATTTGGTGATTCTAGCTTACACCGCTTCTGACTGATCCACCCGTGTGACAGACAGACAGACGGACGGACGGACAGACGGGCGGACAGAATTGCGATGGCTAAGACGCGCTGAAAGCAGTAGCTGCTTTCGCGCGTAAAAAACTTTTGTTAGGAATTTTAAATAAAGGGGTAAGCATAACGATTTTTAAAATTTTCAGATTATAAAACAAGTGCATAAAAGGGGATGTAGCAAGGTGAGCTTAACATTTGCAGATGCTTTTTAATACAGATGAGATTAAAATTATTGTGTTTGGTTTATAACGAAGAGACTATTAACTGCTTCTATACGACGTATGTTGCTTAGGCCCTAACAGTCTGACCCGTGCAATATATACTGGATATAGCACTGCCCTACTCCATATCACAAGTTTAAGTCGCTGTCTAGAGCTTGAATGATTCTTTGAGTCGCCGCTGTATGCTGCGATCTGTAGCGAGCGGACATCGTTCAGCGGATGCATCATCAGCGGGCCTACGAGCGACGGTGACTTCAGAACGACTGCCAAGTCAACACTGCTCGACCACAGCGGACACTGCACCGTCACCACCAGGTAGCATGCACCGTGTCTCGAAAAAGTCAAAATTGTTTTTGACATAACTTTGTCAAATTATCACTGTCTTTGCTAATTTTTGGCACAAAGATGGCCAAGATGATAGGATTATGTAAGGTGCACACATTTTCCACCTCGCCTAATTTTTGACAACGCACTACCGTGTGAAACTCAGATGCTCCAAATTGGTACATTGTTACATTACTCGGCGATTATTTGTATCAGCTTGCTCACCTTTGCATCATCGATTCAACAGAAGGCGCCACGTGATTAATTATTTTTGTGGTATTAAATGTTTTAGTGAAAATAGCAGATGACAAAATAGCTGACAAGTGAGCTTAAAACACGTCTCTAATCCATGAATGACGAGTGAATGCTGTTTGATCAGTCAATCCACTATCAGCCAGTGGCGTTGCATTTTTGCATCTAAGTCACTGTGTCTGTGTATGTGGGGCGCACTTTGGGCATTTATAAACTCTAATAAGTTGTGCAAGTTGTTACACAAACTTACAATTTTGCTAAATAATTAACATTTCTGTTTAATGTGTGCTTAATTAAGTCGTTACAACGTTTACTGGAGACAACAACTAGACATTAAGTTTATGCAACAATTTAGAGCATCTATGTTTCACAAGATAATGCATTGACATAAATTAGATGAGTGGAAATTGAGTGCAACTTACATAATTTTATCGTTTTGCCTATCTTCTTGCTAAAAATTATCAAAAGTGGTGAAAATTTGACAAAGTTATGGCAAAAACAATTTCGACTGTTTTTAGAGACGGTGTAGATTAGACTCCAATGCAGACAAGTTTACTTCCGTCATATACACTACACGAACTGCACGACAAAATTAAGTTATTCTTGGTTTCTTAGTTTTGGACCGTAATTTCGTGTTTCAAAATGAAAATCTACCCAGCCTAAATCATCCAGTTTTTTTGAGTAATCCCGTTCACGGACGTGTTTCAGTTTGAACCGATAAGCTGATTTTCTTGAAGCTAGTGCTTGGTGCTGTGGAATCTGCGTTAAGGTCTTAACTGTTTATCTGACAGTGTCATACGCATTCCTACTTCTGTGGCAGATGAAATCATAACAGCCCGGATTTCAAAGAACGCTAAGCCCACTATCATGTGTCTTTTTTGTTCCATTGCTTCGGGCTCTTATAGAGCGTCTGATAGGTACACAAATCCTTACTGACTGTGCTTTAAACTGTAGTTAACAAAGCATACTGTTGCGCATGCACGTTACCTTAATATGATAGGCTACCGTGCTTTTCTGTAAAATACAAAGAGTTAGCGTGACATTGCAGAGACGTGCTGAATGGCGAAGAGACAGTTGTCATCGAACAGGACGGTATCGTGACAACCAAGACACTCAACGGTCGTCCCATTCCCTGCGTCACCAGTGTTTGAGTCTTGACGATGACTTACCGTATGCACTGAACTGGATACAGCCCGAAGACTGCAATAAACTAGGCTATAAGCAAAGTCGAGAATACGTAGAGAAGACACATCATGAAATGTCTCTAGGGCACAGTGAAAGAATGCGAAAAGCGGTGGAGCCATGCACTTTTACACAATTATTGTAAATATCACGCCTTTGCGCAAAAAAACTTCTTGTAGGCCTAGGACTGCTTCTAAATTGTAAGTCTGTGGCGGAGAATACTATTGCCGACATTAGTTATGCCATGGCAGTATAGCCAGCCACGATTATTGCCTCGCCCCATGAAGGGGTCGCATTACTTTCTGCCGTCCCAAAGCAACCTCCAGTGGCATAGACAAGGGGAACTCAAACCCCCTCAATGGAAATTCGAAAGTTTCGCAAAAACTGGTTCAAACAGGCGTTGCTTTAGATGTTCAAAAGGCTCTCAAACTCACCGACGAGCACCTTCATTTCCATTTTTCTCTGGGGGTAATACCCCTGGACCTCTGTTAAACGGGGAGGAGACGGGAAAAGAAGGGACAAGAGGGGAAGATTAGGGAAAGGGAGAGAAAATAGGGGAAGAAAGGGGAGGGAAAGAAAACAAAGGGGAAAAGAGGGGAGACCCCTCGATTAACATTTTTGGCTATGCCACTGGCACCCTCCATTGTGCACTGCATTCTGTCTCGCCAGTTTGTACATGTATCTAACGGATGTTGCAATTCTAAAGCAAAAAGGTCAGTCACTCACCAGGCTAAAACTGCAAGAAGATACGCCAATAATTCTCCGCTTCAAAGCTCAATGTGCCGCAATGACAATAATGTGCAAATAAGGCCAGTGAATTGAATATTAAACTAAGTAACTCATAAGTCAGGCCGTTGTGACTGACTAGTAGAACAGAAATCAACATTAGAACAAACAATACATACATCTATTGCATTGTTTTGTTATTTGTCATGTTTAAATAACTAGACTACCAAATATGACGCTCACTTGACATAATGTATATTATTTACTTAATACAGGTGATGCTGCCACCTAACTGTCTAACTTTTTAATTTGTACTTTATGTTTTGGCTGCATTATTACTTGTCTGCTTAACTGTTATGAACAGCAACTGTGGTTTGCAGATCTCATTCTAGTGTGTATACTAAGATAATAAGCCTACGTATGTAGTTTAATAGTGAGTTACATGCTATAATGTTTAAAGCTGTGCAAATTAACGATTAATCACAAAAATATTTGTTAAAATGTTTAAAGACTAATAAAAATGTTAGTATTTTGTGCCTCAGTGCATCTGTGAAAATACATGTACAAGCTTAGCTCAATAACTGAAAAATTTGCTGAACAAAAAATGTACCTTTTTATATCAATTACTCAGTTTTACATTCAAATTAACAATAAATTAGTCATTCATTTTTGACTATTAAAAATGTTAGTCATTATCAGCTCTAAATTTCTGTCTTCTGTTGTATAGCACTGTGCCGTATAGCAGCTTGGTTATAGTCGGTAACAGTTTGATCATGAATACAATAACAGAATACTGACTGACTAAGTATTACAGCACCCCGCTAGCTACTAAATTATGACAAAGACAGACTGCAAAAGTCAAATATTTGACCTTATGGACTAACTGCCATCTTTCAACAGTTAACAGAGACAATTCGACAGAAGTGGCATTTTGTATCAATTACTCTGACAACCGACACACAGAACTGGTCTAGCATTATCAGTAACATGAAGAAAAGCAGAAACATGACCTTAACAAATTACAATATGACATACAGTCAGTTAACATGCACTCTGTAAACTAACAACACTTTAATTATATTGATGTAACCTAACACATGAAACCAAACAAAAATTGGCACATGAAAAACATTGATGGACGAAAAATCACTCAATCTGCAAAATGCAGTCTGAAAGGTAAAAGATCAGAATAGAGTCGACGCGTGATGCGTTGCAGTTCTACGCTGTCAATGAACAAGCTGACCTGGGGCGAATAGCTCTGTAAGAGCGAATCCCTCACAGAGCTATGAAGCGTCACTTGTCATGTGGGATCACACAGTGTTAAGCCAATGTCAGACGAATGACAAAATCGGCCGACAAAATCGGCAAACCATGACACACGGCCGATAGTTTTGTCTGCTACATCATACGTTATCAGCTAGCACAACAGCCGAATGCAGATCGCAAAATAATACTTGCATCACTTTTTTTC
>Ga0209454_1004299_pt1 | contig 10574 bp, 9 predicted proteins | sample WorMetHERISLAND1_2_FD_187400 | JGI IMG/M metagenome (GOLD analysis project Ga0209454, IMG submission 187400) | Marine gutless worms symbiont microbial communities from Max Planck institute for Marine Microbiology, Germany - Olavius geniculatus... | ecosystem: Host-associated > Annelida >...
GTCGCTACACTACCCTGTGAAACATAAATTTTCAAAAATCACTAAAATCACTAAAATACATATGCAAAAAATCTTTTTCTTTTGAAAAAAATGTACTAATTTTCATACAAAAATTAAATAACGTTTAGCTTTACATACATTTCTGACGTTTGTGAATATAAGCAGATGATATTGTCATAAATTTTTAATGCACTGATGATATACCGGTTGTGTAATGTGCCATTTAGCAGTGGAGATAAGGCTCTGATAAGAAACTTTGAAGATAAACCACAACAGGGAAAGAGTGGGAATGTTATTGACAGAGATCTGGGAAACATGCAGCACTGACCAAAGGCATGAGATTGGGAGACTGAAGCATACACGTACTGAAGAAAACATAATCATTGTTCATGAAATTGTAGGCTTGCTAAACCACAAAAGCCAGAAACAAACATATCGTTCAATATGCTAGATATTCAGAAAAACGAATCTAACAAAGTGCAGCATCATACAGATCATTCACCACATTTTTGGTCAGAAGTGTATTTTGTTTATCAAACACACTTGTTGTGTATTATTGTTGGTTTTTCTTGCATTTATATTTCACAAAATAATATAGCAACACAGTTAACGTGTGATGGGATATTCAGTAATCGCTTTATTGCTAACTGTCCACAGAATGCACCAGTAAAAGAATTTTGAAAATCGGTTTAATATTTGGCAAAGATATAGACAATCATAAAGTGGGACGTTTTTTTGGGACACAGTGTATAAACTGACATGAAGTTCATTAATAGAGAATATCCTGCCACAAATTTTGAATTTTTTAAGAGGTATTTTTATGACAATGCAGTAAATATAATCACTTTTTATATTGGTTAATGACATCCAAAATTGCAAAATAATGTAGTGACACATGCCAGGTGTCACGTGATGTTTGATAATTAACCATTGCAGAATTACTGTCGACGAAAAAGCGGCTTGCTTACTTTTGGTAGACAGACCGTGTAAAAACAACACAACTGACAAAAAGAATACTTTCCCTCGAGACCCTTTTTGCCGTAGGCCCACTCTGGCTGAATCACAATCTCAGCCTTCTCTCCGACTGTCATTGTCATTAGCGCCTCGTCCCACTGAATAAACAACAACATTGGCCGCCAAACACGTAACTAACATGCATGTGATTAATGCCTAAGGGCCGGTTTCTGGATCTTAACTGGCCGGTCAAGTTAGTGTTAACTGACAGATTTGCATAACTCGCATTTCCTGTTGCACTAACCAACGGTCAAAATGGTGAAAAATTTAACTGGCCAACATCGGGCAGTTAGCTAACCGTCGATCGTAGTTATCGTATTTAACGCAACTTTTTTACCATTTTGCAAGCAGTTAATTGAAGAATGTGATATTATACAATGATTTTACCGCATAGCAGTCTTCAAAATGCTCGAGGAGACGTTTGCTGCTACAAATTTTACTACAAAATCCATTCATGAATGAACAAAATGGCCATCTGCAGTCGGTTGGCTGGCTCGTGAGCTGGCTGATGTGCGCTTGCACTCATTAATATTCATGACGCCCGCCTGCACTAGGCAGAAGTGATAAGTGGCGTGTGCATCGTTGCTAAGCAACTATAGTTTACCGCTCAGTTAGCTGACAGCCAGTCAGATTTTGTTCAGAAACGCGCACAAACTTAACTAGCAAGTTACAATTAACAGAAGGTTTACTAACTGATCAGTTAACTAAAAGATCCAGAAACCGGCCCTAAATTAACAATAAAAAACACAATGTGAAATAATGCACAGCAGCATGTTCACATTATCATTCCATCCGATGGATAAAAAACAGATAAAAAACTTTAAAACAACTTATTATGAATAAGACAAATTACAATGCAAAACACAAACACTTGTTGGTTTTTTTTCTAATAATTACAAATTAACAGATACAATAACTTGCTACGGCCATGAATGTCAATATTCAAACAAAAAACATGTTGGTTTCAACATATGCTCAGCTAAAAAAAACTGTTAAATGTACATTCAAAATAAAATAGAGTACAAAAAAGTTAACCGGTACAAACATTATTTTAGCACATATTATATCATAAAGCAGCATTATCATACAAAACTAATTCTCATCTATCAGGAAAAATGTAACAGTTAATAGTTTCCATTTCAATGGAATACACAGAACAGAAGAATACATGTGTGGAGAGTGGAGACTTTGTAAAATAATGTCAAAAAAAGTTGACAAATCCTCACACAGTCTTTCTGCACTTTTTTACTGATATACTTGAGCTCCATATTTGCAAATATATACTGTGTCTCAAAAAAAAACATCCCAAACATTTTCGATTGTTACTTGAAGAAGCATTATCAGATTTTAATAATTTTTGGTACGAATATTCCTGAGACAACTTGCCATAAAAAAATGTTTAATTTCCCATTTACCTCGGGAAACCAGAACCAACAAAATATTGCTTTTTTACCCAATTATACGCGAATATGCGATTGCATATTTTTCCGCACATAATGGCATTTTCAGAATTGCATATCCAAAAATTCACATATATGCCACATATTTTCGCATATGCAATCACATTTTCCAGCATTTTCCTTGTCCAACGTTGTTTTAAGACTGCTAAATATTTTGGTGACAAACGATTACTGGTATTTGCAATTAAACGTTGAATAAATTGAAGTAAAAATGTCAAAAACTGTGCAGAAAAGGCCTATTAATGATCATGATCATAATTCTGTCACTCGAATTTGCACATGCCAGAAATATGCATAAAAATATGCCACATATATGCGGCATATGCAATACATACCTGCCGCCTATATGCGCCGCATATTTTGCCAAATTCCGCATATTTTGCCTCCAAAAGTTCTGCATATTTTATGAAAATTCTCCGCCATAAAGCAACATCCCTACGCAATGCAGTATTATCGTTTAATGTAAATAACGCACAAAAACGTATTTTGTTAACTTTCTTGAGACTTTGGCTGACATTTCATCCAATCGTTTCGTTTTTTCAACTGCCTACAGCAAAATTGCTTCAATTGTGGGTGCATTGTGCGAACACTGGCATGGAGACGTTTTCTGCATTCATTGACAGCAGTATCGCTAATGTTTTGCTTTAGACCAATCCAGACTTCACCAGTCACTTGTTGAATTCATAAACATTACCGAACGTCATCACTGCTTTATGGCGATTGACCTTGTAATCGACTGGCCGTTGGGGCCCAGAGGTCCTGATGGATGGAATTTATTGAAGCTTATTCATTCATTTCAATGCATGATTTGCTTGGTCTGTTTTCTCCAGGCAGTGCAGGAACAGTCGTTAGGTGAGATAGAAACTTAAACAGTGACTCAATAGCCAGTGGTGTCAGAAATATTTCGGCCAAAAATTATTAAAATCTGATAATGTTTCTTCAAGTCATTAGCGATAATGTCGGAGATGTTTTTTCCACATTTTTGCATATTTCAACAAATATTTTGCTTAGTCTGCATTCCCTTGGTAGTGCAGAAGCAAATACTGAGTCAGTTGGAAAGCTGAGCCGTCATTTGATGGCAAGTTTTGTCGAGAATATTCACACCAGAAATTATGTCAATCTGATAACTTTTCTTGAAGTTACAACTGAAAATGCTAGGGATGTTTTTTGAGACACAGTGTAGAGTTCAAGTATATCAGTAACAAAGTCCACACAAAAATCAAACGTACAAGTAACAAAGTATCAGCAAACGTACGCCTCGTATAACTTTTCCGAGTCCGACTTTAAACTTCAACGGCTGAGACTTCTTCGTAGCTTTTTTAGCTGCAACAGTAGATACCACACAGCGATATTCCAAAAACAGAAACTCCTGAGCCATTTTATGTCTCTGAAATGCCTAACAAAATAGAACTAAGTAACCCAGAAAGTGTGATAACAAGAAAAGCCCAGCTAATACAAAGGGAAACGCACAACAGCAGTGCATGTTTGGAAGCCCAGTAAAATAAAATCTAAGTTCACCCATCCTGGCAACAATGTTTTTTTACAGTCACCAGAAGGCGCCAGATGACCGGTGGCTGATTATCTATAGTATTTTACTTATGCTCACCAGAGGGCACTACGTGTCTCGCTCTGCAAATGCCGCATCAGCTGGAAATCGCAAATTTTCCCTACCCCCTCTCATTTAGCGCTTTCGTTCAGGGTGACCCCTTTCGAATTTATGGAAAAGCTTTACAGTTCCTAAAAACTAGAGCCTTCCACGCAGCCGATGGTGAAAATTTGGTGATCCTAGCTCGCACCGTTTTTGACTGATCCACCCATGTGACAGACAGACGAACGGACAGAATTGTGATGGCTAAGACGTGCTGAAAGCAGTAGCTGCTTTCGCGCTTAATAATTGAAAGTTCCTACTGCTCTCCTTCTTTCCGCCTCTGCCCCCTTTTCTATCTTTCCCCTTTATTTTCCCTTTTCTCTTCTTGTTTTCTCCCATTTTTCTCTTTCATCCCTTTAGAAGCTAGCCCCTGAAATCCAACTAAAGGATCTGGGAGAGGCCGTAACAGACAGCCAGACAGACAGAACTGCGATGGCTAAGATCCACTACAGCAGTAGCTGCTGCTGCATGTAAAAACTCGGCAACACCCAACCCCTCAGTAAGCCTTTTCTGATGCAACAGCAATTTTGGCTATTGCTTTGGAAGCCCAATTTTCTGGAATTGCTCCAACAAAAACAGATAACATAAAATAATTGTTTTGGGAAAGTTGTGAAAAAATACAAAATCTGAACTTTTATAGAAATCAAATCATCTTCCTGATCAACAGCACTGTGACACGAATAAATAACTACTATATGAACATAAATAAGAAAATGTAACTGCATGCTAAAATATGACAACTAGCATGCACCTAAAATACTGCTCATAGTCAAAATATAGAGTTAACAGTGCTGCTGCTGCTACTAATACTACTACCACTACGACCAAACTATGACTTCTGCATTTCACAAGGTAGTGTAGTGACAGTATTACGGTGAGGTGGCAAAAACTAAAGTCATTGGCGTCAAGTTTCTTTTTGATGTCACATGCCAAAAATTATTACAATCGGCCAACATTTCACAATCCAATTTAAAAAATTAAAATGGTACATTTTTATGGACCGCAGCATACTACTACAGAGGCACGTTTTGCACTTTTTTCTCTCTGAGAATCTCAGATATTCTCACTTAGAAGCGCGTTTCGCACTTTCTATTTCTCTGAGGTTATCTGAGAAATTGTGAGCAAGATTTTCCTTTGCTACGTTATGCTAGCTCCGCCCACTTGCATGAGTTACGTCATCCAAATAGATAAAATTGGCTAGCGTAGAATTCTATGTTAGAATTCTCAGAGAATTCTTACTTGCGCGTTTCACACTTTTCGTGAGAACTATTGAGAACAACTGAGCCGTAGAAGTGAGATTCTCAGAGAAAAAAAATGCGAAACGCGCCTCAGTACTACTACAACTACTACTGCCGCTACTACTACTAAGTTACTACTAACAGTCATCGACGTTGGTATCAAAAACTTTGCCGCTGTCCAGTCTGCCAGTGTAGTAACACTCCACTGTGTCTCCCTTCGACGGGTAAGTCGATCGATCTCCCATCTTCAGGACTCGCTTCGTATATTTCACCACTTCCTGTATCAAAACAACAACTGTGATAATAATAGCAGTTTCTATATTATATAGCATACAAAACATATGGCAGTAATGCATAAATATTTTTGGCCAATGGACACTAAACACATTCTTAAGGTTACTACAATGGGCCAGATCAATGCGATAAATGAGTTTTATCACTAGAATAATTTATAGTATTCAGAAATCGAGATTCAGACATTATACGAAACAAATACACAGCCAATAAAGTGACACAGTGTAACGATTTTGATTATTATTTTCACATAACTCCGAAGCAGAAATTAGTTGAGTAGTCTCCGTTATTGTAATCATCTTCTGCATATCGCTAACCACATAATTCAGTTTCGTGTGTCTCTCCTCGAGCCAATAAATGAAACAATCTCATATCTTCTTTTACACTTTCAATTTCAACTATGAACAAAGTGTAAGAAAAATCCCATCATCAAAGCACAATGAGCCACATACGTCTTCAATGGGCACCGCAAACTTTCTCATTAACAAAGCAACAACTTCAGCTGTTACAACTAAAAAACGGTAGCTGTAAAAAAACCATTTCAGCTACAAGGTTCGATAGATACCCAGCTATGTAAAACCAAATTCCATTACGTCGACTTTCACCGAAACTTCCCCACAAGGAAAGTCGCGAACACAAACGGTGACAAATCATGAAGTTTTGGTAAATGTCGTAAGCACAAATCATGAAAATCACAGACAAAAACAATCTCAACATGTCAAGATATTTGCGACAAAGTCCGTGACAAACCTGTTTGTGTCGCTCTAATGGAATTTAGTCCGTTACAATGCACGGGGAAAGTCGGCAACAAAGTCCGCAGACTTTGTCGCAGACACAAATCATGAAAGTCCACGACGCAAATCATGAAAGTCGGCGACATGATCTGTGTCGCAGACTTTCATGATTTGTCACGGACTTTGTCGCAAAGTCAGCGTAATGGAATTTGAGGTTAAAAGTAAAATACACATTATTACTGACGGTGGTGGTTTGGCTCAGTTAGTAGCAATGCCAGGCCCGGTTAGTACTTGGATGGGTGACCATCCCGGTATGTAACCATCCACCCAGGTCAACTCAGCCTGGCCATCCCTCTGTGGATAGGCGCAATGAGTACCAGCGAAAGCTGGGACGTAAACAGGCACATCGTGCGATGCAATAGCCCTGTATCCGTGGTCACCCTGCAGTGAAAAAACTGGTGTCTGACTGAGGACTAAGGAAATGAAGATCGGCACCACCCAAGAGGCCTTAAAGCTCGGGAAGGACTTTACGTTTTACATATTACTGACAAAACACAGCACAATATTGTTATTCTCGCAAACTAGACAAAGCAACTAACCGGTTCTTTAACATCCAGTTTTTTGGCTTTATGCGTGATATGTGCAACGTCGTCATGTTTTGTGGGTTTGTCCGGGGATTTGGGCGGAGTTTTAGGCAGCTCATCTCCGGGCATTTTAAATGCCTATATCAACAACAAAAAATAATATTTTCAGATACACAGCAGAAGCAACCATAGCACATACAGAATTAAAGGTTTATTAGGGATGCATGAGATACAGATATTTTAAAATCTGGCACAGAGCCAAGTTTGGCTAGAGCTAGAACTGAGGATGCACTAGGTAGACAGTCAAATAATACAACATGACAAAAACCCAAACCACAAATTCCCAAAAAGAAAATCATATCAGGTAAGTTCAGGTTAACTTAGGCAATCAAATATAAGCATTAAGCAAGTAAGTAATACTTGTAAGAATCCCTTTACTATGTCACCATACTCATTGTTGCAATGATGTGCTCTTTTTCCAAATATTTAGTCAAAACTTAACACCCTGAGTCTGCAACTTGAAATGCTTGAGCAGTATTTTTGATATATATGCAATGTCTCAATAAAAAACAGTCAGAATTGTTTTTGTCATAACTTTGTAAAATTTTCACCAACTTTAATAATTTTTGGCAGGCGGATGGCCAAGACGATAGAATTATGTAAGGTGCGCTCATTTTCCACCTAGCTTATTTTTTGTCAATGCACTACCATGTGAAACATAGATGCTCCAAACTGTTGCATAACGCTGAGTCGTCATCTCCAGTATACATTGTTACGACTTAATTAAGCATACAACAAACTAAAATGTAAATTATTTAGCAAAATTAAAATTTTGTGTAACAACTTGCTTGCAAATTATTTACAGTTTATGCCCAAAGTGTGCCCAACATACACTAGCACAATTACGGTTTAGATGCAATGCCACTAGCTGATGCAAAATCAACGACTCATGATAAAATGGCATTCACACATTGATTAGACGTGTTTTAAGCTTAAAGTCAGCTATTTTGCTGTCTGCTATTTTTATCATAAAATATTCAATATCACAGAATTAATTAATCACTTATTGCTCTCCACAGAATCGATGATGCAAAGGTGAGCAGTCTGACACAAATAACCACCATGCAATGTAACAATTTGGAGCATCTATGTTGCACATGGTAGTGCATTGACATAAATTAGGTGACGTGGAAATTGAGTACATCTTACATAATTATATCGTCTTGGCCATCTTTGTGTCAAAAATTATTAAAGTTGCTAAAAATTTGACAAATTGCGACAAAAACAATTTTCACTGTTTTTAGACACAGTGTATTGAACGCTTATGCCATTATTCCAATCGTATTTCATACTAAAGGTAGCAATTAATAATCTTTGCAAACAGTAAAAACATATCACAATAAGCAAAGCATACTTTGTCGTCAAATAGAGTTTTGTAATCAGAGACGAGCTGATCTTTGGTTTTTGTTTTGACAACATTTTTCACAGCACCAGCAAGTTTGTGGTTCAGCAGAAACTGAAAAAAACAATGCAACTGCTCTAACATCACTACGAGGAAACATTTACAGTTTTAATTACAGCATAATAATGCAATTTGATGTGCACAAAAAGATAAAAAATTAAAAACTATCGCATGCTAGTAACTACGACTCTCCTGTTTTACTTGCGAGTAATGACGTTCTGTACACTCCACAAGTATTTCACTCTGTTTCAAGTTTTTACTAAAAGTAGCCGTGCTAAATCCATGCAGCAGTGATTAACACCACTAACACACAATGCATACGCTTTACAATGAGATTAGAATCTCAAATTTAGCTGCAACCATCTCAGTGCTTATTTGACTAACCTGTGACGAACCATTTTCTTGCAGAAACACCACCAAGTCTTTCTTGCTTATTTTGTCGGTTAAAAGATCCTCATCGTTGAAAGGTTTTGCAACTTCAGCCGCCATATTTCATCTGCAACAAAAAAACCATGCACAATTAATTAATCAATTCTGTAAAAGTAAAAGGGGTGGGACTGAGATGGCTAACGTGTTTTTAACCTCTAGCCATCTTTAATGCTTTGCCTGACCCCAGCGCCTCAGATTTGGCAAACTTTTCGCAGACATTGTGTGCATTATAAACGTATTCACTTACTTACTTACTTAAGTACAGTACCTGATACTATGATTTATTAGCATAGAATAAACATTTTAAAACAGAAGCATTACGCAACGCACAAACACAAAACCCCAAAATAAACAACGTGTACAACTGTGATAAAAATAATAGCATTTCCTTGATATAAAAAAGAAATGAATGAAAAGATGATAAAGTTCTAGATAGCCTATTCTGCAAACACCTCCGACAAAAACACACTATTTAAAACATTACTATAAGCGGTTACGGAAACTTTCATTCCCACGTACTTTCGTCCCAAGCAGCAAAAGTTTCACTCTCTGGTACTTTTGTTCCCTGGAACTCTCGTTCCCAGGAACTTTCGCTACCCCGAGCAAAAAATGAGGCAGAACTTTCGCTCCTCACTCGGAGTGACCATTATAAGCCTACACACTTAATAAAAGCAGATGAAATCAAAGGACGCCAGCATGCGATGTAAATGCTCAATGTCCAAAACAACAAAGCCCAGCTGTCAATAAGGAACATGCTACAGCTAGCCTAGCTATAGGCCTATAAACATTTTCCCAAAGACTAAAAATGGGTTTGAGGTTTATGGAAGAGACTAAAATATAAAATAATGGTAAAAACTTGACGAAAAATATAATTTAAGGAAAAATTTCTAAGCAAATATAATTTGAGGAAGAATTTGGGAAACTTAATACATTAAAGATGAATTAATTCATAAAATAATTTCCTAGATCCTGCCATCTTTTACTACAATGAAGCTGTACAAAAATGCGAACAAGCTATAACACCTTACTACCATTAGTTTATCAATTAAATAATTATTATCCGTGTTGGGGAGCGTAACCACGTTACGTTGGCTGTGGGAGCGAAAGTTCCATGGAACGAAAGTTCCTGAGAACGAAAGTTCCACGTCACTTTCCAAGTTCCAGGGAGCGAAAGTACGTGAACGGGCCTATAACTAGGCTAGATAATTCCCTATAGGCTTATGCTATGTAATATGTAATTATGTAATAAGTAGTAGTTTAGTAGGTTGATTAGACAAGCTAATCAACCTACTAAACTACAGAAATAAGCTAAAATAACTGCATAAAAGTATGAACTAAAACAGTTTTTTTCAAAATACGGCATACGCGAAGTTTGAAAGAAATACGATACCACTTTTGTTTATAATCATCTACACTGAATCATACCTAAATTACTGCATCGTTAATAAATAAGTAATCGTGAGTTCAATTTGTATCTGGCTACTGAGAACAGATTAAATGTCTAAGCTAATACAATAGTTCGTGCTTATACTTTTTCATTTTTCATAGGGCTCCTATGTCGATTGCTGTGCAATCTGTGTAAACTGTGAACTTTGTTACGCTGTAGACCTAGGATATGTTTCAGTTTTACCTGTCAATGTCTTAATAAATTGTTCTAGCTGTACAGTGTGTACTGTAGTTACGATTAGCTTTTCATGTTGGCTTAACTTAG
>Ga0209454_1004300_pt1 | contig 10573 bp, 7 predicted proteins | sample WorMetHERISLAND1_2_FD_187400 | JGI IMG/M metagenome (GOLD analysis project Ga0209454, IMG submission 187400) | Marine gutless worms symbiont microbial communities from Max Planck institute for Marine Microbiology, Germany - Olavius geniculatus... | ecosystem: Host-associated > Annelida >...
ATTTATGGGAGTGAAGCCTGGACCCTTCGCAGCAAAGAAGAAAAATATATCGAAGTTTTTAGAATGCGGTGCTATCGGAGGCTATTATGGATTCCGTGGACGCAATACAAGACGAATGAACGGACTCTGTGCGAATTAAAAGTTGACAGAGAACTTCTGGAGCGTGTGAAGTCACTGAAATTCGGATTTTATGGCCATACAACACGGAAATACGAAAGCCTGGAGAAGCAAACGGTTCAAGGATGCGTACCAGGTTACAGAAATCGTGGTCGACAACGCCGACATTGGACAGATGACATCACGTAATGAACTGGGATGAAGATCAATGAAGTGGCTGCAGCAGCGGAAGATCGTGATTGTTGGAGAGGGATACTACGCGCCGCCAACCCTTCTTGTGGAGGAAGGCACTGAACGACGACGACGACACCAGTGCGATAAAAATAAAAAAACAAACTAACTTCAATCTCTCACCAGAGTTGATGCCAGTCATACGCACGCTGTCTTAACTTCTCAACGTATGTGATGTAGGCCCACTCTAGTTTGCTGCAATAGGCTAGCATTTTCACAGCGACACATTTTAGGTAGGCTGTAGTCGGGACTTGAATATTATATATATATACTTATTATTTCATCGTACACAAAGTACAGAACAAAGAAGAAAAAGAAAACAAACGACAATAGAACACAAAAGACTTGTTGCAAATTTCCCGCCGAGTCTAACGGCAAACAAAAATAAAAAAAATTTAGTCAATAGGCCTATCTGGCGACGATATGGACAACAGTTTTATGACGCGTTTTTCCACTTAAGACGTACTCCGTACTGCATATTGTGCTACTTACCGCACTGCGAACTTAAAACGAAACTTAATACCATTACTGTTTCCGCGAGCGTTTCATTTCTGATTAGGCCTAAGTTTTTAAAATGTGTACATTAGCTTCTAGCCTTTTGTTGTACATCATTGGTCATTTTTGTAAGCGACTGATTGTGAGCGTAGGGTGACAGCGGCGGTCCGCTGGCGTGCAAAGATCACCAGGACACGTGGACTGTTATTGGCATCAACAGCTTTGGGTTCCACGACTGTACACAAGGCGTTGTTGCTCGAGTCTCAACCTACGTACATTGGATCCAGCAGATCATGAACCGCTACGGCTAACTCCAGTGGCGTAGCCAGAAATGTGAATAGGGCCCCCCTCCCGTAACCTTTCCTTCCCTCCCCTTTCTTTGCCTCCATTCCCTTAACATCATCCTTCCTTTCCCTTTCCCGTCCCCTTAGAAGTAAGATCCCTTAAAATCAGCGAAGGGGTCTGGAGCGGCAGCCGAAATTGAACTTGGTGCATTAGACTATAGGCTCCCTACCTTTATAAATATAAGCTCTCGTAGCAACAATTTTCATTATTTTCCTGAGTCTCAACTCTAACCAAATTTATTGCAGTTAAAACGTGTGCTTATGTCTCGTCTGGGAACTGGGGGTCTGCCCCCAGTTGTCAACGCCACTGCCAAGCCTAGACCGCATATACCTAACGAAAGTGGAAAAAGTGACGGGGGTTCAGACAGAGCAGGCCGTATCCAGAATGTGAAAAATGAGGCAGTGGAGAGGGTCTGGGAGACAGAGTCCCCCAGTGAGGTCGAGGGGCAGAGCCCTGGTAAGAGGTCTGGAAAAGCTTCTGGAAAAGCTAAAAAGCTGTCAATATTCACTAAGTTAGAACTCTTGTTTTGTGTTACACATAGTTGACACTGAAAGCTTCCGTGTTTATATCTGGCTACAGGCGATCGTAATTCTGTTTGCAATCTGCAGGTAGGCCTAACAATTGGTGAGTACAACGTAAAACGCAAGCGTAACATTGCACCTTCAAATCTTATACTAAAAGAATTACACACGCATGTGAAAACTGCTATGCTTATCTGTCTGTAGCCTACTTGCTTGCTAACTAAACCCCTAAGCCGCCGGCCGCCAGCCGCGAAAATTTTGCTAAGCCGCCGCCGCCACGAAAATCGCGGCTAAGCCGGGACCTTAGCCGTGAAAATGCTAAAGCGGCCGTGAAATTCACGGCTAGCCGGCTTAATGGTCTGATGATAACTAAAATTTAATACTTCAGGTGAAGGTCTGAGGGGCTGAAAGGCTTTCAAAGTTGACTCACAGATAAAACTTTTTTGTGATACAATTTTGCAAGCGGTCTGAGAAAGAGAAGGCAAGTGCCTTCTCGTGCCTCAATGTAGCTACGGCCCTGCAGAGATCAGCCCGTCTCTCCTATGATTTACCCCTGCTATAATGTTATAATGTACACTTGTCTACAGCTCGTTATGGGAAACTCATCGCAGAGCTACGGAGCATCATCAGACACAGGTGAACGCACCCTTCATTAACCCCAACCACAAAGACCGGTACTCGACTTACTTAACTTAGAGATTTGTAAAGCTGAATTGAGCTCCAGATTTGTTAAAACTGCCTGTCCACAATGGCAATCCGACATGGAGTTGAACTAACGACCTTTTGATCCTAAGTTCGAAGTCCTAACCGTCACGCCACAAAGCCACTTTAATCTGTTACTGTAGCGGTGTTTATCGATTAATTATTGTCTTGCCTCATCTATTCAGTACTTGTGGAATGAGTGATGAGGAAATAAAATAATGTGTACCATATGGCCTACACAGCTAGAGCATCTCTCTGCTGTCAATTAAGTTACACTGTAACCACTGCATAAAGCACAAACGTTGGGCTAATCTACAAAGCTTACATATAAACACAGTACACTGGTGTTACATGTCATGTTAACATTCCGTCACTGTTGGCTCCGCATGTCCAGACGTTAACTCATCAGCGACGAATTAGCCTACAGTTAGCAGTCAGAGATCAGCAACAATACACTGCAGATTAGAAGCTCAAGCATTCCACGATTACGAACGCAGCTTTCTCAACAAAATCCCAACGTACGACACATGATATCTGAACTATAAAAAATGCAGTAGTCGAAAACACGGAGATTTTTATAAAAAAAAATATTGTAGAGTACAAAACGCGCTATGGCAGAAGCCGCTAATGGCCATAACATAGACTACCACACTGCTGTGTATATGCCCAGGTGGCCATACCGGTGACGCCGTCCATGGGATTCTATCCCTATACTTGGTGGGCTCAGCTTGCACTCGGTACGAAATAGACAGGGGAAAGTTTTGTTAAGGGTGTATACAAAACTGCTATCACAAGAAGCGCTGTTTTAGCTCAAAATGCACCACAAACCGTGTGGCCCCCAGGAAGGATGGGAAGATGGACAGAAGAAACGGGGGGAAGAAGGGAAAGGAAAGGAGTGTGGAAAAAAGGAGATTATAGAGATCATAGGAAATGGAGTGGAAGCAAAATCGGGTGGAAATAGTAGAGGAAGATGGAAAAATAGGGAAAACTTGAGCCCCATTTCGATTCTAGATTTGAGGGGATAGAAGCCGTCAGATTCCTAACATACGGTAATGTACATTGTACAGTCATTGGGCGACTTCACTTTTTGACTTAGACTTTTGCTGAGCCTAAACTTCGGTCTAAGTACCTACTTAAGTCAAAAAGTGATTTCGCTGAGCGAAAACGGGGCGACTAACACGGATAGTTTAGTAAATTAAAACAGTCTGGTACCAAAAATAAACGCCGTAATGGCTACACAATGACGTAAGACATTACATAATTACGTCATTTGTGTGCGCTGCACAATTAAATAAGCAAGTCCAAGCGTAACTGGTTGATTTATTTCCTGTTAGGTTTACCGGTTTTCCGCCATTTTTAATTGTTTAGTTGAACTTTGGTCTAAGTACAGACTTTAGCGTTCAGCTTTAGCTTTGGCTTAGCGAAAAGGCTCAGCGAAAGTCTAAGTCAAAAAAGAAGTCGCCCATTAACAGCTGAGCTCATGACTGCGATGGGCCAGCCGCCAGTGTGCCGATGTCCTGTTCGGCTGGGAAAAGATACAGCGATCGGTCAGCGACGTCACCGGTCACGTGACACCGCTGCTGATGACGTCATCAAGATGGACGCGATCAGCGCGCTCCAACCAGTCTGATGGCTAACGCACACAAACAAGCACACATTCATATGAAAGAACTACAAAAAAATGCCTGCCGGCTCAATGCCGACAGATTATGCGGCCGTCCGACAAAGACGTGCAAACGTAGCTCTAACCCTGACCTTGACTTTTTGAGTTTACACTGGTTACTCTTGCCCGGAAAGCGTTCACACCATTTTTGATTTTTCTAGGTGCCCCTAGATGGTAACCGTCCTCGCGGTCGTCCAACACGAAGATGGACAGATGACATCAGGACCAACTGGTGTGGCATGTAGGTGGCGCACTGAACTCAAACAACAAGGGACAGACAACAATGGAAGAATTTGGTTTACACTGTGAACTCTGACCCCTTGTCTTGTGACATGACAAGGGGCCCCTACGCCTTATGTTTTCAAGTTAGAAGCCTGTACGGGACAGACAGTGATGGTCAGACTATCAAACGAACAAGACCCATAATGTAGCCTATTGGACGACTGTATACAGCACAAAAAAGCGAACTAAAACAGTGAGAGAAAGAAAGAGACAAAGTTTATTTTCCCTAACCACAGCACAACAGTTGATAACACCAGAAGTACTGAATTCAATACTAGACCTATGTCCGTTAGTATAGGACATAAGCTATCAAAAAGTTGCCGCCAATAAAATAACTTAACTCGAATATTCGCCACATAAATACAGCGAGTGGTCAGAATCAACCATCAGCAGAAAGTTACGGAGCAGAATGTGTAACAGACTGACAACGGACGTACCTGGCTCCGTGACCTTGGCCAGTGTCTGGGTTGTAGAATTCATAAAACAAGACGAGATCACGCCAACCTCGATCCCCAGCTAACCGTTTCCCTGTCAACATTAACGACCCCCCACATCACACACTTCATACACTACAGCTGTGTATTCTGAGGTCAACTCAGCCTCCTACCCTCAGCCAATCTTGCTCCTGTCCACAAAAACACTTCACTGTCCACACTTCACGCTGGCTGCTAGAGAGCAGTTCAACAATGACATAAGTTCTGATCATCTGATGTAAAATATGCATCATTGTATACATCCAACATTACTGTTGGAAAAGCTCACAGATTCACTATGTTTTCTATGGGAATGTCAACAAAGCATTCTGTAAGTGACGTCATCAGCGGCACATTCAGGTGCGTTTGGTTGGCACGACATAAAATAAATTCAAAGCGACGTTTTTATTTCAGTGGATCAGCATGTTATTAATTAGTAGTTAGCTGTCTTCACAGGTCAACTTAACCTCCTACCCTTACTGGGATGAAAAATGAGTAGCAATAGTTATGGGCACTTGGACATCTGACAAACGCCGCTCGCTCAACAGTCTGCAGCCCTCACAGTTTCGTAGGCGAAGACAAATTACTGGATCTGGATTGCCGCCACAATGTAAAGAATTATTATTATTCCCTAGGCCACGATCCACCCCTCCAAAAATTCACATCAGAATCCGTCCATAACTTTCTGACTAATCAAGCAAAGTGACAGACACATGCAGAAGCACAGCTAACTATCACAACAACTATAATAAGTTAATAACGGAAATGGACACACGCTGCTCTATGCTAAACTTACAAATTTAAATGCATTTTCATAATTTAGGGCACAAAAACTAGGGATACAGCGACAGAAACAGATAAATCTGTAAAAATGGTGCAAATCAGCTGTAGCTGTATAACGTTGATTGACAATTAGCAGTAGCACCACCATGCAATGTAGTGGCCTGTAAGAACAGACGAACAGACAGACAGACAGACCAGCGTGTAGAGGTCGTTCGCTGTCACTGTTGAGCAGGAAAATGTCGGCAAGACGACGTCGAATGTCGGCAGCAGCTGTTGACAGCGTCAGTGACGTCGCTGTGTCACGTGGTGACTGGTCAGTGTCACGTGACGGTGTCGTCATCATGACGTCATTGCAGAACTCAGCGTACGTGTTCAGTGCCTCCAGCAACAAGTAATTCACTGAACACAGACACTTGCTGGCGTAATGAGTACAGTTATGTTCGCCCAATTCTAATAGCAGGCTATAGAGAATATTTTAGTTTTCAGCTGGCGACAGAAAAAAGATGTTATCACTGGCAGGTCAAGAACCAATGCTGGTAATGAGTTCCATGCTGAAGGACCGGACAAGAAGATGCTTCGTAGTCCATATTGTGTCAGTAGAGAACGCGGGACTGTGAGGCCTATATTTACAGTCTTACATACTGATAGTGTTTTTGACTAACGTTCAGCAATGTGCTGACAACTTGTAAGCAGATTACAGATCAAGAAGAGATTCATTGTTTGAGTCCAGAACAATCCCATGAAGAGAAATAAAAGAAAAGAAAAGCTGAAAGCCAACTTTGCTGCAAGAAAAATACTGAACAGATCAGTGGTAACCCACCGAGGTCAGCCACCTTGACGTGGTGCTGGGGCTTTGCTCCGATGACCCGAAAGATTTCTACAATCTGGAGGATAGGAGCATACTAAGAGCTGACCAAATACGTGAGAACATTTACTACACGTTACCAGTGCTTTTGTGCTGGTTTTGGCTTCACAGCCGACTACGGCTTTATAGCCGTCTACTTACGGCCTCACAGACGTTATTTACGGCTTCACAGCCGTCTACGGCTTTATAGCCATTACTTGTAACCTGTGGTTACTTTTGAGGACGCGCATTGGGCCGAACTGATACGGCCTCAGCGCTGGGCAGGTGTAAGAGCCTGCCCACCCCGAAGGCAAGGCAAGGCAAGGATCAGTGGTAAAAGTTGAATTTCGAAATGAAAAAGTCGCAGGATGATTGGAGTACTGTTGACGACTTTATGTAAAATACAGTGGTGCATGTGCAGCATATGACTATCTTTCACGTCAGTAAACATGCACATGTAGCTAAGTATAAATGAGAAAGTTCCAGACAGCAAGGCAAGAAAGTGACAGTTGCAAGCAAGTTTAAGATTTGCGATTTGAACGGCATAGCTCTCCGTAGGAAACCCATATGAGAGCTACGGAGCGTCACCTGCCATATGGGATCAAACAACGTTAACTGCCACCTGACACAGCTAACCGCACCGTGCCTCAAACCCAGCCAGACAGGACGACTCGATTTACCTACCACAAAGGGATGGAAGGCTGAGTTGACCTTGGTGTTGGTTTACCTTCGAGATGGTTTACCTTTCACCTACCAAAGTAGTAACCACTTGATAGCAACCCGACTGGAAGTAAAACCCACAACCTCTCGATGGCGAGTGCAACATCCTACCATTACCAAACCGCAAGTCAATAAGTCAACTCACCACACATCCATACCGGACCTCGCCAGTTGCTGTTGCCTCCAAACAGTGCGCTCTGTGACTCCGCTGGACAGTACGAGATGCTGTAGAGCTTCCCTGCCAGCTCCAGACAGAAAGGATGCTCCAAGTGATACTAGCACATTGTGAACATAAGCCCAAATTCCATTACGCCGACTCTGCAACAAAGTCCGGGACAAGTTCCCGACAAAGTCGCAAACACAAATCACAAAAGTCCAGCTTTCATGATTTGTGTCCGCGACTTTGTCGTGAACTTGTCCCGGACTTTGTCGCAAACATCTCGACATGTCAAGATGGATTGTGTCTGCGACTTTCGTGATTTGTGTCCACGACTTTCCCGGGGAAGTTTCGGTGAAAGTGGCGTAAAGGAATTTGGGCTATACACAGCATGGCTTGGTAGTCTAATGGCTAGAATCCGCTAGATGACTAAACTAGATCAGTCGTTAATTCGACTTCCAGTTAGGGAGTGACTAATATTCGGATGGCTGACTGTCTGGTACAGGTAAACCATCTCGGTATACACCAACCATCAAAATCAACTCAGCCTTCCATCCCTCTGGGGTAGGTAAATCAAATACTGGCATATCTAGCTGGGGCTATGGCAGGGCACGTTCACCTGCGTTGGGATGCATATAGCTCTGAGATGGGTTTCCTATGAAGAGCTGTCACAGTGTCGTGTCCTGCGCCGGGCGACCAGAGTGACCACGTGACCCAGCCTACAGCCCAGCTGTACTGGCCACGGCTGGGCAGCTTCAGACAATCGCCACTCGTCGCCGGACGTTTGCGCGAGTCGGACGTGCATGTGGTTGTGGGGGAACAGCATGTGGAGTTTAGCTGTAGAACTGTGTTGTAGGCAGTTAGAGTATACGTAAGACCTATAGTGTAGAGTTAGAGTTAGAGAAGTTAGGGTGACGAAATCAAAAACTGTCTGCAGAGTATTTTGGCTGAGCTTGTAGCTTTAGTTAGCCCCGTTAGAAGTCGAGGATTAGCTTTCTCTGTTCGATACTGTTGACAGTCTGTCTTTCTGTCTGTCCATCTGTCGGTCTTTGTTTTTTCGAAATTCCCATCTGGCTAGTTGAGTTTTGTTCGCTGTCGGTATTAAATCCAGTTTTCGTCTTAAAATTTTGAATAAACGTGTTGTTTTCTGTACGCCCACAAAATCATCCTAATATTATTTTAAGCAATTGCAGAAAACCTCACAAAAGCTATACCATTTAACCATTCAACAAGACACTGTTCACGACAAGCTAACAGCCAGCTATGACTCACAATAGAAACCAGTTGCGAAAAACAACAGCGGGAGACAGAAAACACCATGGAGGAAAATAATGAATGAGTAAGTGGGTAGGGTTTAACGTCCCGCCCGACATAGTATAGGTCATTTCAGGGACGGCCTTTCCAGACAAAATTGCACATACACATAATAACGAAACAAAAAGCTTAACCTTTACAGAAAGTTTAACCTTTATGAAAAACAAAACACAAAAAACGACCTAAACCTAAAATTGTAAGAACTGCCAATTATAATTGTGTATATATATCGATAACGGCAGTTCTAATAATCTTCCCTGTTATCCTCCAGACAGTCATCAATGCCATAATGCTGTCTGTTGGAGGACAGGGGGCCATGGAGGGGAATAAAACATAGCATTCCACATTGACTACCAATCAGTCAGAAAACTAGCTTATCACAGTCAATGTCAGCAAAAAACAGAAATGATAATGCAGTAACTAGCTGCTGAGACCTTTGAGAGAGATCGGACGCCGAATGCTGACAAAAACTCGTCTTCATCGAGCAAATAATGCAGCAGACATTGCAGCTGATGTCTGCTGACCAGACTCAGACATACAGACTCTTCCGCTCCGCTCTGAACAAACCAACGCTATTTCTATACGGCTATAATGTACAGCTAATTTCATCAATCAATACAATACAATAAAATTTAGAGTGAAAAAAATGCCAATGGCAATCACTTTACAGTTAACTGCAAAAAAGAGAAAAAAACAGTTAGTCTTAAATGTTTGCAAGCACTTTGAAGATGTCACTTCTGATGGCAGATTGTTCCAAGTTCCAAGTTACTGCTGCAGCAACAGGGAATGCTCGGTCGTCGATCAGTGTGCACCATACATAATGTCAGTCACACCCCTTATTAGCAGTGGCATAGACAAAAAAAACCAGAGGGCATTGGATCCCAAATGGCTGAGCACAATTGTTTGCAGGTGTCCAAAATGCTCCAAAAGTCACCAAAATCACCTTTATTTCCAAACATTTTCTAGGGGTGACAGGCCTGTCCTTGGATCCCGATTATATGGAAGAGGACAAGAGAAAAAAGGGGAGGGGACTGGAAGGGGAAGAGAGTGGAGACCCCCAATTCACATTTCTGGCTAAGCCACTGTGTATCATAATTGCGAATAAACAATTCACAAATTAATCTGTCAGGGCTCCTACAAAATCAGATGACCTGCACGTTGGTAAATATGGCTTTAAACTAAAGGACTTTCATGCAGCAGCAAACTTAGACCTTTAGCAAACTTAGACCTATGTTTCTTGTACTACCTCTCCAAATTGTTTCTGTTTAGCATTCTTATGATCGAATAAATTACAGTGTCACCACATCCATAACAGAATGATGTGAAAAAGCAAAAGAATGCACATTTTAGAAATATATCAAATCTAAAAATTTTTTCAATCTAATATACTGAGATGCAAAATTTTCTGCACACCCATCATGCACTGACATAGTGACAAATGCTGCTGCTATATCAAATTGTTTTTAGATTTGATTAGATTAAAATAGATTAGAATAGATTAAATACAGTGAACAGCAAAACAATAACATTCCACATATTACAAGAAATATCTACAAACTAAAACATAACAAGAAATTTGAGTTACTGCTCACGAGACGTGCGAAAGCCTATAGCAGTTCCGATTCAGTAGTTTAGCTGAAAATTGGGGTGTTCATGCTAATTTGTATACAACTACCAAATTCTCTATCTGAATCACATAATGATAGTTCCATGGCGCCACCTTATGAACGATACAGACTTGTGTCGCAGCCCGAAATCGCCAAAAAATCCATAAAACCCCATATTTTGGCATTCAAGGTCATTGGATTTGGCGCCAATCGAAAGCCAGTGTACGACTTCCTATTAGTGATTAATAGTAACCTAGCCCTATCTTGCACCATTATTGAGATACAGCGACTTATTGGCCAAAAATCGCAAATTTTTCCC
>Ga0209454_1004306_pt1 | contig 10569 bp, 4 predicted proteins | sample WorMetHERISLAND1_2_FD_187400 | JGI IMG/M metagenome (GOLD analysis project Ga0209454, IMG submission 187400) | Marine gutless worms symbiont microbial communities from Max Planck institute for Marine Microbiology, Germany - Olavius geniculatus... | ecosystem: Host-associated > Annelida >...
CTAGCTGGATTTGAAAGGTCCTACTTTTAAGGGAAGGGAAGGGAAAAGGGAAAGGGAGAGAAAACTGAGAAGGGAGAGAGGAAAAGGGGAAAAGGGGAAGGGAAAGGAAGGAGAATGTACAGATTTTTATTAATTTTGTGATCTCAGTATTTTTCTGAGCTGGCGCATCCTCTACCCAGTATGAATTCATTGTTGTCAATGATCAAACTACGACTTCTGCATTTCACAAGGTAGTGTAGCAACAACTTTAGTGCGAGGTGGCCAAAGCTATAGACATTCACGTCAAGTTTCTTTTTAATGCCACATGCCAAAAATTATTAAAATCGGCCAATGTTTCATGGAGTTATTGAAAAAATAAAAGTGGTACATTTTTATGGACCGCAGTGTCAAGGGTAATACCGTTTTTGCATAGTTCACTTGCCAGCAGCAAAACAAAGAATATTTAATTGCTGTATTTAAACACTGACTTTAATCATGTAAAGAATTTCTTTCAGAACATTTTGGACCACCCTGTAAATGATGTCTTCGTTGCGTAAGTGTACTATGAGGCTGTTCCACACATGTGGCTCAGTGGCAGCAAAACTTCTGTCGCCGAACGTGTTGTGGTTGCGTGGAACAGCACACGATCTGTTGGTAGATGAACGCAGCCGATGTTGAGGGCCTTCCGTCAGGTTATGTCGTCAGCCAGGTACGGAGGTACCTGGCCAGACAGAGATGAGAATACAAAGCACGCCAGTTTGAAGTCGACTCACCTCTGAACTGGAAGCCAGTGCAACTGGCACAGCACTGGTGAGATGTGGTTGCCACATCTAGTCCTGGTAAGAAGCCAAGCGGCAACATTCTGGACGGACTGAACTTTCCGAGTCAGGCTGCGAGACACGCCGTACAGCAGTGAGTTACAATAGTCCAAGCGACTCGCTATGAACACCTGGACTAGTGTTCTGGCTGCTTCCTGCGTCAATGACCTGAGCACAGGGTGGAGTTGGCGCAGGTGGTAAAACCCAGACCGGCAGAGGGCTGCCACATGTGCTGACGGTGACAACTTTGAGTCAATAACAACACCAAAGTCACGTGGTAACTCACTGACTCTAATCTTTGTTGACTGAAGTGGAAGGTCAGTGATGCTGATCTGACTCATTTGTTGACTGGATCCAAGCCACAAGACCTCCATTTTCGTCGGATTGAGTTTCAGCCTGCTAGCTGACATCCAGTCACTAACGACCCTGACACGTCGTGAATTTCCGAACTGCTTGCGCTGCGTCATTAACCGTAGTGCTGATGTATATCTGGCTGTTATCAGCGTACTGATGGAAACACAGACAGTGCGGGCCCAACACAGAACCTTGCGGGACGCCGAATGACAGCTGCTGAATCGTAGACGTGAGACCATGGTAGAGGACCTCTGCATGCGACACTGTAAAAAACTGCAAACCCACCCGAGAACGGTTCCAGTCAAGCCGAACTCAAGCTGCAGTCTTTGTAGCAGAAGGTTGTGGTCGACTCAATCAAATGCAGCAGACATATCAAGTAGACACAGCATAAGCCAGCAATGTTACAATTACATGTCTCTTGTTTGCTGCTATGAGAATGTCCGATCAAACCCGCAACATTGCTGCCTCAGTTGAGTGCCTCTTCCGGTAGGCAAACCGAAAGCGAGTACATCCACATAAGAGAAAGATTTCACTTAAACAGCTAAATCCATTGCCAGCAGTCTTGGAAACAGGCCCTTTTGATGCACAGAACTCTCCCATTTCTTCAAAATTATTATCACCAGTACTCAATTTGCTTATGCACAAAGGGATGGCCAGGATGAGTTGGTCCCAGTGGCTTGATTGAATACAATGACAATTTACCCACAAACGGACACCCATTTACCTAACCCAGCTCAAAATCAAATCAAGTAACTTCTTGACGAGACCAAAGTGTACTAGTGCTGCATCTGTCATATACTGGATGGTGCATAACAAGAAATCTGAGCTGATGCTCATGAGATGCGCGAGAGCTTATGGCAGTTCCTGTTCGCAGCTAATATCGGTTTATCTCCATCCATTTCATTGCACTTCACTATTCTGCAGCCAAAAATCATGCAAAATCACTAAAATCCTCCATTTTCTACGTTCAAGATCATGCAAGGTCATCAATGTTGATACCATTAACAAGCATGGTATCATTGCTTGTTATGATAATATAACCAAATTTTGCCAAAAAACACGGTCATTCAACATTATCTTACCTTAGGTTACCGCTAAGATAAGATACCAGCAACTTTAAACCTTGCTATAAAACCAAATTTCCATTTTATAAATTCTAACACCTATTCACCGAAATCTACATCTGGATCGCAACAAGTTAGTTGCGTGGTGCCATCTTGCGAATGCAGTGGATTTAGACTTACACCTAGGCCTATGCTGGATCTATTTATTTCGCCCCCACATTCCCCCACGTTCGTGGGGACCCCCTTTACCCAATGACGTGAAATTTTGTCACGAAATACTACTGACTCTAGGCTGGTGAAAACCCGAAGTCTCTATCTCACCTGGTCTCCAAACGGTACAGGGTCGTGAGACCAGGACAGATGGACAGAATTACCATAGCTAATACACGCTATAGCTCTCGCGCGTAAAAAGTAGAACATGCACATGCTCAGTACTGCACAGATCGAACAATGAGACAGTATTGGAAACGATAAGCCTCCATCACTGCAGTGAAAGACAATCATGTTCAGTTGTGCTGAAAATTCAATCTACCGGTATTGACTCAAGTTTTGTTCACCCTTTGAAAAAAATCATGAATGTGTAGGAAGCCAATGGCAGTAGACTGTCTGGCTATGACATGCCCACAGTGGCTGCATCACTCTGCATACTGCTAGCCTGTATACTCACTTCGCAAACACAGAATTTAACCAAAATATAGCAATTAAATTCGGTGTTATAACTCTTAGTTCCTAGAATACCTAGAACCCCCAGAGAATTATAAATGTACCTCTAAGCATATGACCAGACTAAGAATTCACAGATAAGATGATGAGATAAGACAATAAATATGATGACATAATTACAATAATACAATATAATGGGTGATTTCACTTTTGGACTTTTTAGGTCTAATTTTCCGCTATTTTTAATCATTGGTCTGAACTCTAAGTGTATAGACTTAGACCAAAGATTAGATCAAAGTTTACTTACAGACCTAAGCATTCAGTGTTAGCTTTGGCTCAGCGAAAGTCTAAGTCAAAAAACGAAGTTGCCAAATGCCACAGGTAAAGATACATTGCATAAATAACTGTAGAACTGGCACTGACCTTATTGCATTCATTAACGTCGCAACGAGCCCCAATGAGAATACGCGTGACACCCGCATGTCCATAGCGTGCAGACGTGTGCAGTGCAGTATCTCCATACTGCAAAGCAACGATGACATCAACTAGTACTATCATCCACCATTCATTCACAGTGTACTCTGATATTTTATCATTTTTGCACTCATTAACACTAGAGCTGTCACAGTTGACGCGTTAATTAATGCGTTAATAAATTAACACGCGTTAAAAAATTAACGCACATGCGTAAATTTATTTCATTCAGTTACTAAATTCTGTGCAGCAAAAGTTTGGATATTCCATTAAACTGCGGTTATACGACAATCGCATGAAATCAAGTAACTAAACTAGTTTTCGTTTCATCACTACTGTTAATAAACAATTACTTATTTATTTCACTGACAGGCTAATAGATTTCTATGCTATGACGTCAGTTACTGCTGATCAAAATAAAAGACAATAAGCAAGCAATTCGCGTAAGCGTAACCCAATAGACTGAATAAAGTCCATCACAAAATGACGGACTCTATGATGGACAAGAGATGATGTACAAAATAAAAACACTGTAATAGTTAAATAGTAAATAGTCTAAATACGTTTAAAAATAAAAATTATATGTGTTTTAAACATTTTTTTTGCATTTTTCTAACTTTCTATATTCTACAGGCGGGTCCCATAAACAGCTCGAGCCCGGGGTAATTTACCTCCTACTGTCCATCTTGATGGGACTGGGTGCATTAATTTACGCGTTAATTAATGCATTAAAAAAATTAACGCCCTGTGTTAATGTGTGAAAAAAATTAACGCCTTGACAGCTCTAATTAACACTGTATTGATAAAATCAGCTAACAAAATCGGTGAACATAGCTGATGTCATCCATCGTATGATGCTGGCTTAGAATGTTTAAATAAAATTTTAACACGTTACATAAATCAATACCTAGTTAGTACTTTTACCTAGCTAGCTGTTCGTACTAGATCTTACAGACTTGGGAAGAAAATCCAACAAATCTCTATCGGCGGTTTCTTCATCGTTAACTATAACCACTAGTTTACGTTCATCTGTTGCTTAGTAACAACAGCTGTTATTAGACAACACAATGACCACATGCAGTAAACAGACCAATCACTGAGCTTGGGCTCAGAAGACATCATGAATATTACCAAGCTAAAATGCCCAACAGGTTAAAAACCGAAAACTGGATTAAAAATCACAAATTAAGCAAGTGAGCAGCAATTACATTGTTTTTGTGCTGAGTGCTGCAGCCGGCAAACAGAAGAATTCTAGTGCATTGATTGTGTCCGTTCTGTGCTGCCAAATGTAGTGCTGAAAAGGATGCCTAGACATACACAGATAGACTGTCAGAAAAACAGACAAAAAACATGACTAGACATACACAGACAGAGAGAGACAGGCAGAGAAACAGACAGCTAAACAGAGAGAGAAATGGATGGACAGCCAGCCAGACAAAGAGATATAGAAACAGGCAAAAGACACAGACATACAGATATACCTATATAGCCACAGACACATAGGCACAAACAGAGAGACAGCATACACACAGGGAGACACAGACAGAGACGGACAGACAGCTGGACAACTGCACAAACAGACAAACACATATTATGTTCCTAACATAGAAAATTCTGGCCAACAATAATGATAAAGCAGTATTAGCATCTTCGTACTAGATCTTACAGACACCAACGGGCGTTGAGCTCACGGTTGTCGATGATGAGTATTAGCATCGGTATCTAGATCAGTATTAGAAAGATGAGTTGAATAATGTAGCCATAAGTGGTACTTTATGGTTATGGTAGTTATGGTATAAGTAGTAGTTATGGTGCCTGTTTACGTCCCAGCAGCTTCACCGTAAACAGGCACACTGGGCGATACACTGGCTTCGTATCCGTGGTCTCGCAGTGTAAAAACTGGTGTCTGGCTGAGGGCCTTAGGAAACGGAGATCAGTGCCGCCCTATGGGCCGTAAGGCTCGGGAAGGACTTTACGTTTACGTTTTTAAGTAGTAGTCATAACAGTAGCAGCATTGCAGCTGCCACAGCACTAGCTGTGAGTTTATTCATTCAAAGAGTGATGTACCTTGTTAAGCAGGTGAACACTGGCTCCAGAAGTGACGAGCAGTTGCAGTGTGCTGCTGTATCCATGCCACGCTGCATCATGCAGTGCCGTATTACCATGCTAGACAGACAGGCATATCACATACTATTCAACAGAACAGACAAGAACACAATCATTCTAAAGGTAAGTGGCTTTGAGGCTGCTAAACATACGATCAGGAGGTTGTGGATTTAACTCTCAGTTGGGCTGCTGTTAAGTGGTTGCTATCTGGATGTCTGACTTGTCTCAAAACAGATGAACCATCTCAGTACATAACCAACACCAAGATCAACTCAGAAGCCTAACACCTTGATAAAATGAGTAGCAGCTTGTCTAACTGAGATTAAAGTGGAGCACGTTCACCTGTTTTGGGTGGCAGGCAACACTGTGTAATCCCATATGGCGAGTGATGCTCCGTAGCTCTGCAATGGCATTACCACAAAGCTATACAAAACCTTTAACCCTTAACCTTTGAAGGTCGGTTAGTTCATACACTGCTGTTTACATGAGTTAGACCCGTGACCAGCAGCATTTAGAACCTTAGAAGGAAAGTGGCAGCTGATTGGCATGAGCCAAACTTGCCAATTAAGGCAGATATGTGACTTAAGCCAAATGATTTGATCCAAGGTTGGCAACTGCCAAATGACCTCAACTCGTCTGTGTTATTACTATATGTATACTAGTAGAAGTAATAGGTGCATGACTAACAGCAGTTACCGTGAAGTCATAACAATCGACAAGGCTGCCGGCAACTGCCAGTGCTCTAACGACCTCCAAATGACCTTGACAAACTGCTCTGTGCAGTGACGTGTAACCCATCTGCACCAGTTACAATAAAATTACCACTTAGGCCCTAAACATTATAACAACCACAAACTGCAACTATGACTACTACAACACCACCCCATGCTGGTGGTACTACGGCGTATAGGGGCGCATCCTCCGGCTGGCTGATGGAAGAAGCCCTTCGTGAGGTGACTCTGAAGGGTTGTGCCGAATAATACAGAATAAGGCACCATGGACCAACAGTACCCGGTAGCTACTTCTATGAAGTAGCATAAATAGAAGTAGCATAAGAAGGTTGACCCCTCAGACAGCTTAAAGTGCTGATTTGAAGTTATACCGTGGAAAAGTCGCAATTCAAGGAAGGTTCATCTCAGCCAGCTAAGGGTGCTGATTTGAGGTCACGTGTTGATGGGGTTCATTGGGATCTTACAGGTTCCCATGGCTGATTGCTTGGTTGGTGCCCACCTGGTCTGTGGTCTGGTCGTGTGTGCTGTGTAGCTTCGCTGTCCCTATCATGTCTTAGGTTGGGTGGAGCATTGGAGAGACTCCTGTGAAGATGATGGGTCAGACAAGGATTTCCAGTAGATACTGAATGCACTGCAGTTCGGGAGTAAGGTTTTCCTGTCGGACTTGGAAATCCTGCATGGGCTCTCCTTTGCCCCGTTTGGCTCTAGGATTTGGCGGGGTGGTTTGGCTGCACTGCTCATGTGGCTTGTCTGCTGTTTGGTTGGGCTGCTTGCCAGGTGGTTTCTTGTGGGGGCTGTGAAATCCTATGGTGAGCCCCATAGTATAAAGGTGGTCGGGGGTAGTTGTGCTCTTTGCTATTCCCACCATGACTTTCAGTACCCATTATAATTGCTGGGAACTTTCTAGAGATGGCTGATATGGGCCCACATGGTGGCCTAAGCCTACGGGGTGGCACTGACTGCCCTGCCTCGCATTGGAACATGAAACTACAACACCAAGAACAACACACGATTCCAACTACTTTGCAGAATTTATTTTCCCTGACTTTCCAAGACAAAATAACTTGTTTTCCCTGACTAATTTGTTCACGCTCAATACCAATGTCGGCTTTCAATCGCTTGCAATCGCAGTAGAAACAAAGGCGGCGGAACAAATTTAAAAGTGAAGATAGAAATAATCTTTGAGCGAAGCAAACAGAAAAAAAATTTTTGAACTATTGTACGCAGTCTGCGTAAAACAGTTCAAAGTTTTTTCTGCATCTTTGTTAACTTTTGCACCCTGATACTTTGATTTTCCCTGACTTTCCCTGACCATCTCATTTTTCCCTGACTTTGGAATGCAAAATTCCCTGACTTTTTCAGATTTTTCCCTCACTTTCCCTGACTTGCTTAAAATTCCCAGACTTCCCCTGACCGTAGGAACCATGACAACAATAGCTGCAACAAAACGACAATAACGAGAACGGAAAAACAGCAGCTAACAACAACAACAAAAACAAACAACAACAAAAACAATAATGCTACAAATATGGTAACGATTACAAAACATTAATAGTTAGCTTTACATAAAGTAGTGATTAATTGAACTGATCGCTATTTATGACTAAAACCAACAGTAGTTGTTCTACAAGAAAAATGCATCATTATCAGTTATTTAGCTAGCAACTGTCACAAGTGTAATAAGGCAACAAAAATCTAAGCTAAGCCCTTGATATCATTAGTAGAGCCTAATGTTTGTTTTATTCAATCATGTTCTCTGAGGAAAGTGTCTATTGCTTATCAGATCATGGTTCCTACTACTCTGCAGAATTTATTTTCCCTGACTTCTCCCTAAATTTCAAGTCTTGACATAGTGAATCATTTTCCCTGACTAATTTGTTCACGTGAAATACCAATGTCAGTTTACACTCGCTTGAAATCACACTAAAAACAAAGGTGGCGAAACAAATTTAAAATCTGCGAGCGAAGCGAAAAGAAAAGAAAAATTTTGAACTGTTGTACGCAGTCTGCATACAACAGTTCAAAAATTTTTCTTGCACCTTTGTGAACTTTTGCACCCCGGTACTTCAAAATTCCCTGACTTCCGCTGACCCTCTGAATTTTCCCGGACTTTGGAATGTAAAATTTCCCGACTTTCCCTGATCCTCTGATTTTTCCCTGACTTCCCCTGACCGCGGGAACCATGTCAGATGCTTGCTAACCTACTTTATAATGCATTCTACACAGGTCTACCATCACTGTATTACCACTACAGCTGCTACCACTAGTACTATCATTAGTTCATTACTACTATTACTATGACTAATTGACTTTCACTACTATTATAACTAGAGTAGTAAACAGACCTTGTCTTTAGCATTAACATCGCATCCCGCTGTTATCAGAAGCCGAACGACATCCAAGTGGCCTCCAACAGCTGCGTAGTGCAGCGCTGTGTGTCCTTCCTGGCAGTTATGCAATGCAACAAAATATACCATCAAAACTCAGCATGTCGAACTAATGATTGCAAAATCGCAGGTTAGAAGGCTGGCCATTCCACTGCCAAGTAACAACCCTGGGCAAGCTGTCCACACATGTGTCTCTGTCACCAAGCAGTATAGTCTGGTACAGGGCTAATCACCAAGAAGTAGAGCTGTCAAATTAACACGCTAACTTAACTCGTTAATCGATAAACACATTTAAAAAATGAACACACAACATGTAAAGTTGCAGCATTTGCTAAATTCTGTGCAGCAGAGTTCCAATATTCCATTAAACAGCAGTTATTTGGCGTCCGAATAATATTCAAGTAATTAGAAATTGTTTTGTTGCCGTTCCATCACTACTGGCACAATTTTGTGGCCTTCATTCCACCCCGTCTTGGTGTAGTCCACCTACAATATCAGCAATATTATCAATGATGCATTATTAACACGATAATACATGCATTAAAAAAATTAATGCTTCGACAGCTCTACCAGAAAGTTAATGGCAGTATATGAGAGAAGTTTGGACTACCTTTATATAACTGTGTTTGCAGCTAACAGTCACTACCATCTCTGAGGCATGTAAACGGAGATGAGCCCTGACCCCTAAAGTCAGCTGTAAGAGGTCGATGTTGACTATTGAGGGCAATTCATACACACAGACAGAAGCAAAGACTGATGCAGGAATGCGGGTACGATTTTCATCGTTGGGTCAGCGGGTTAGCACAACCAAAGCAACAAGGGAGTGGGAAATAGAAATGATATTATGACACATTTTGGTGAAATCAAGTTATGCTAACACTTTAGTCTAAGCCCAAAGTACAACATACTTGACTACAGATATTTCAAACTCTTCTCTAAGATTTTGGTCTGAGACTGAAGTCTCAGAGTTAAACTTGATTTCACTCAATGACTATAACAACTACAAAAACCACAACTACAACTGCTAGCTGATAAGGCTGTGTGACCTACTCGATCACAGTCAAAAGACGTTAGATGTCCAGATGCAAGAATTTGACGCACATAATCGAGTTGACCATAGCTTGCAGCACAGCACATTCTGTCAGCCAATGACTGTTGGTTGTTCCTCGCCATGAGACACGGTGCTACAGACAACATTTCTCACACTGCAAAAAGGCAAGCTAACAACAAAGACATCAACTCATATCAAAACTCATACCATTTTCAAGATTTTTCTGCTATTTCAACTGACTAAGTGAAAAAAAAATTACTTGTGGTAACATGAATTCAATTGTGTGGACTAAAAAGACAAACTATGTACTATGTACCAATTCCAGTGCTATCACAGAACTTAGTTATTCAAATCCTAAAGCAGATGACATACGATCGTCGATCAATAAAGTTTGCCAATTTTTGTAAGCTTGACTTAGTCGCAATGCCCTAAGAATAACTGTATCTATATGTCCATTGCAGGGAGATGGAGTTGAGTTGACTTTTACTAGAGTGATCGGCGAGATCGCCAAAAATCAGGGATGCGGTCTCGATTGAGACGTCTTGGTCAAGACGCACTAGTGCCTCATCTCGGACAAAATCTTTAACATCTCAGTCTCATCTCAGCCTCAAAGCAATACGTCTCAGTCTCGGCCTATTAGGTCTCATCTCGGGTCTTAGATCATTGTGTCTCACCGAGATGTTTTGTGCAGTCACGATGACATCATCCACAAAGATCTGTAATTGAAGTGCTTTGGGATGACCTCACAAAAGTCACTGTAGTTACTGTTTGCTTTGGCAGATTTAACTGAAACTCGGCACTTTCATTGCCAATAGGTGATGCATGTTGATGTAAAATTTGGCCAGAATCAAATGTTGTTTGTTGGAGTTACGCAAATGTACAGTAACAGTAGGGTTCACTTGCCATATCGGCAACGAGGATATTTTGTTATCGATATTCAAC
>Ga0209454_1004309_pt1 | contig 10565 bp, 3 predicted proteins | sample WorMetHERISLAND1_2_FD_187400 | JGI IMG/M metagenome (GOLD analysis project Ga0209454, IMG submission 187400) | Marine gutless worms symbiont microbial communities from Max Planck institute for Marine Microbiology, Germany - Olavius geniculatus... | ecosystem: Host-associated > Annelida >...
GTTTGAACTTGCTTACTTACTTACTTATTTTTTTATAGAAAAACGTTAATACCACGTGGAAGAACTACCAAAGCGGACATGATGCAAGCTACGCAGAATGTGCATTAATTAAGTCTTTTTGTTTGTGCGTCATTGGCCTAGGAGACTTTACCTGTAACTCCAACAGCAGCCATAGCTTCACTAAAATGGTTGCACCAAGACTAATTATGTTTACTATTGCTTTTCACGTAGCGCGGGAAGAAAACGAAAATTCGTTTTTCTACAATACCGGAAAGCCATACACAGCAAACATTACCGTACATTCAGCGAAAGACTGATAGAACGTCGTGCTTTGGTGTAGCGACCTATTTCATTAAGATGATAATCTTGAAAATAATGCAAACAATATTAACTTTGGCCGAAACAAACAACTAGCGCAACCATGTCAGTTCGGTTTATTAAAAGAGTCTTACTACATCTGTAGATAACTCTGACGATATGACGCTTGCTCGTGTTTATCGCTAGTGTCTTTTTGAGTTTTTGACCCCACAAATAAACAATAGAAGTTAATCGAAATGAAGCGCAATGTAAGGGCATCTCAGCACATTTCGCAGTCGCCCGATTTAGCAAAACGCTGGCATACAATTTTACGTTAAAAATAGATGGCATGTCATACGTATGCCGCTGTACCGTGTCTGTGGAGCAACACGCACATCTGCGGTGACGAAGTGGTACGTATAATCGCGCTGGGATGGATCGATCAATTCATTTCTCTGCGTGTCGCTCTACTATACCATGCGCTGACTGCCCAAGCAGCTGTATGCGTAGGTCTCTGAAAAAAACGTGATATGCATTTATTCTTTGAGTTTTTTTGACATTGGCATCTTCTTGTACGAGGTAAACAAACTCATTAGTCATTAAGTATTTTTACTATGTGTAAACCTAGTTAACTTGAAAAAGGATTGGCGTTCTTGCATCATAGTTGCATAAAACCTGACAAAGAGACATCAGTTAGAGTTACATTGAAATTAGGCTACGTGCAACTTGCGTGCCATTTAACCTTTATTTGACTTACCATTTGTCATTGGAAAGTGACTCGAAACAGCATCGCTAGTTACATCTGCCACAGAAAACATGTCCGTTATATTGAAACTTTCTGTAGTAAATCTCGACTTTCTACATTTTTCGTTTTTGAACTAGAAATAGGCACTACACGAATGGACATCAAGACAAGTGCAGCGTGTAATGCAATAGCTCAAATCCAAATGAAAAGCCGCATAATTACTACTAGACCTGTAGGTACGAAGCACTTGCTACGTACGTCACACCGGACGTACGAAACGAGCTTTCTGTATAGTGGCTGTAGGCCTAACGTAAAAATAATTACGCACACAATACAACACGCAAATGAACAGGTCGGCAAGCTTTGAAGGGAGACTGATTTATACACTAATACCTCGTCGGCTATATTTTAGTTAACTTGTGCACATTAATCTTTATCGCGACGAAAAATCATGCATTGTATTCTATGCATTTACAGGCATCAACTGCCAAATGTTACGGCAAATCTGACAATGCATTACAATGGTGAACATTCACAGTGTGATTAATGCCACGGCTAATCTTCGTGATTGTGGTGACGAACCTCATAGCGATTAGCGACTATTCAAATTCAAACAAATTATTATCGATTCTTGAACTGACTGGCTATTGCAGACAACATCGTGCATATTAATTGGTCTTACGTACAATGAGCGCTTTCTCAAAAAAGAATGCGATTGAATGCGTATAATTAAAAAAAAACAATATAAACAAATATTTCCGGATTTCAGTCCATCGTTTTGCTTTTGCATTTACATTCTGACAAAAATTAATAATGTACATAAATAACGGCAAGGTGTTTTATTATTGCAGAAAAACTGCTGAGATTTTCATCTGCTAACAACATGACGATGCTACACGAATATTTCGATCAGTTTCTCTACGAAACGAGTCGGCTTCTGGTAGGAACAAGGTACTGCAATACTCTACGCTGTTTCGCGATAAATTTTACAACTTCACAATCAACATTTTGCAGTATATGAGATAGTGCTAAAAATCAAACATTTCAACTCCGGTTTTCTTTGCCGTCTATTTTTGGATGCAACAGTGAAGTTTTTAAAAACTGGTTCCAAGTCGCCAGTTGTTGTAACAAAATATAAGTGACACTACACTGCGTCCCGAAAAAGCTTTCCCGACATTTTCGACTGTAACTTGAAAACGAATTATCATATTTTGATAATTTTTGTACAATTATTTTGACACAACCTGCCATTAAACGACCGTTTAGTTTCCCACCTCACCTAATGTATGTATTCGCACTACCTAGGGAAAGCAGATCAATTGAAATATGTGTTAAAATTAAAAAAACCTGAACAATGTTCATCCCCGACAGTATCGATCGTACATTGATTAGCAAATTGTAATAATTTTTGGCAGAATTATTTCTGACACAACTGGCTATTAAACAAGTGTTTTGGTTTCTACCTTTCCCAACGTCTGCTTTTGCATTACCTGGGAAAGCAGACCAAGCATAATACGTGTGAAAGTGAATGACAAAAACGTCAATAAATTTTATTTATTTTAATTTGTGGGCCCCAACAGCCAGTCTATTACAAGGTTTGCTATGCAGCAGTGTGTCTACCAGAAAAAGTTTAGGAATGTTTGTGAAGTTAAGAAGTGACTGGTAGAGCCTGTATTGGTCCATAGCAGAGCAGTATCGATACTGCTGTCAAGTGAATGGAGAAAGCGTCTACTTGCCTGTGGTCGCATAGTGGGCTAACACTTCAAACAATTTTACTGCAAGCAGTTAAAAATGGACAACTGGATAAAATGTCAGCCAAAGTGTTAGAAATGTAAACAAAATGTGTTTTTACGCGTTACGTTAATTAAGCAATCATATCGCATTGGATAAAAAGTGATATTTCGCTGGTTGTATTTTCCCCACGTAGTGCAGAAACAAACGTTAGGTAAGGTGGGAAACTAAATAATCATTTGATAGCAAGCTGTATCAAGAATATTCGTACAAAAAATTTTTAAAATCTGATAATTGGTTTTCACGTTACAGTCGAAAATGTCGGGGATGCTTTTTGGGACACATACTGCAGTGTATTTTGTGGACTGCTGTAGAAGAATAATACAAGTTGTTTATATTTTACGTATTTGTAAGTTTAGTCTGGGCAGTGGGCTACTGCATTTAATAAGTTAATAATGTCTACTTTTTCGAATGTTTGTTTTTTAGTCGAAAGTATGCTAAAGATATGCTATTTTGCACTTTTAACGAAACTCATGTGGGACTCGGATTTGATGATCAATATCTTTGCTTGCCATTGTCTAATAATTACTGCACGCGTAACGAAAGATAACAAGCGACAAAATAATGTTACAGTTTTACTCCAAAGAGTTGGAATAGTGCATGTCGTTTAGAAGTAAAGTAGCACAAAGGTTTACTAGTTGTGTCTCGTGATTTACTGTTCAGTGACATGACTAAAGCGAAAAAAATTGACAGACTAATGCGTCCTAATCTGTCTCTTCCGGACTGACCTTTCTATGCACCTGTCAGCTTACCGCTTTCATGCGCCATCCATCATTCAGTGTAGTATCAGGCTTAAAACGTACTTACGTCAGAAATTCTTTCACCATAATCTACCTTCAGGACTGCTTTCACGGACTGCTGGGCCGTTCGTCGAAATTTCCAAACTCGGCAGGTTATAAAAAAGTTTTTAGCCGACCGTACTTAAATAACGGTCGAGCTATTTTCATGGTTGTTGTCCGACTGTCGTCCGTCTGTCCGTCCGTCTGCCTGTCACGGATGTACTGTGGTTAACTGGTATGGCTTAGGGAAAACTTTTTTACACACATAATTAGCTATGTGTGTTAAACTTAAACATGCAAAATATCAGCCATTTACTCCAAAGAAAACATTTTCAAATTGGGGTTGAATGAAAAGGGAGAAAAATGTGCATTTTCAACGGAAAACTGGCCATATCACAGAAACGGTAAGAGACACGGCCTAGGATACTAGTAATCACTAATAAAAAGTGGCATACGCGCTGTCAGATTAGATGGAAATCATTGACTTCGGGTGACCTTGAAGGCCGTTACGCGCTAAACGGTGCGAAATAGGGCCTGATTGGTATTAAAAATGGCATATTGGATTTCAAAAAACATAAAAGTCATTGACCTTGGATGACTTTAAAGGTCACTGACAACCAGTACGGTCGGCTATTTTAGCGACAGCTGGGCTTTTTGTTTCATTTGTGAATTTTTAGTCCGGTTTGTGCGATAGACCCATAGCCCAAACAAAGTTGTTGGTTTCATGGCGGACATCAAATCTACGTATTGTACTCTACGACAGGTACATGACAAATGCCGAAAAAATACGGGCGCAAGCACTAAAGTACTAAAGATGGAGCCTACTTCGCATTGATGAATTAATGTATGAACAATTTTTTGAACTAACTGCCGCGGAAACGACGTATGGCGGTATAGTTTTCAGCATCGTCGACAATTTCTTTTGTGAACACAATTATTGATAAACTGCTGAACTTAGCTTGATGAACTGTGCGTGAACATGTAGCTCGACAGTTGACAATAAAAACTTGTTGAGTATCAATGTCATAGGTCAAAAGTCGAGGTCACAGGTTTTTAGATTTTGTGTTTTTCTGTGTGCATGATACTGCATCTATAGCAGAGCAGTTGCACAGAAGCATTATTAGGCGGAATCGCTCTTGCAGCGCAAGCGATTTCACCTTTTGTTACACATTTCATTGTCGCGTTCTCTGTCTGTCTGTCTGTCGTCGATATGTCTGTTACAATCGCGTACTTTGCATAAACTGTTCGATGTATTTAGATGCCATTTGGCAGCTTACTTGTAAAGTCCAACGACAAAACCTCCCTCAGTCAAAACATGCAATTGCAAATTGTAGCCAAGCTGTTAGTCTCATGCTGCTAACTGTCAAATACAAACGAGGAGAACGATTCCGCTTTTAACCACATTACTTTGTTTTTGTTATGCTGAGTAAAATAGCGGAGCTGATTTCGACACAGCGTAACCGTGTCACAGGTTTTAACGGCACGCTTCGCACGTTTACTCTTTAGTGATCTGCTGTGTCGAGTGATGACGACGGCGAAGTTTATGAACGACTAGAGGAGCGGCGCTCTGTCGTGCTTGCGGAACTGAGATGGATAAACAGGCATCAAAGAGTGTCACCGACGCCGCCGCTACTATACACTTGACCTGACGTCGGGTCTCTTCACGTAAACCATCATCTTCTAGCGTGTGCGACGATGTCTGCTTGTCTAACTACTGACGCCGCGTACCATGTAGGCTAGTTTAAACTGTCCTTGAGCACAAGCTTGTACCTAAGCTTATTGATTGTCGGCTGCAGGACCTGCAACCTGGATTCTTCATGTTAGGTCAGCGACACCTTGGACAGTGCTGTCTGCAGACCTAGGCGTCGAGGTGCTCTGAGGTTAGCGTGCGTGCAGCGTGTGCTACGGCGTCGACGCGTCAGCACGGTCAGCTCTGACGTTTATTTTCCGTCGTCGACTTCACGTTGTCGTCGTCGTTTTCACGTCGTCCAAAAGATTCGGTTTTGTAGACGACTGCGCACTAGAAGACCCAACTCATATGCAATGCAGTGATGCTGTGGGGACAGCGATGTTATTTTCTAGAGGAGCAAGTCCGCTGCGGGTTCAGCAGACGTTGTTATCGACGGTATAAACGAAGCCAGCTTAGATAATATGATTTGCGAGCGCGAATGTATGGCGCTGAATAGAATCGCATTGACTGACTGATTGTAGTGACTTTGACGACAAGCTGACCAAACCGTGTCTGGTAACCCGTAGAGTTACGGTCCACGAGCCGAACACATCCCTGAGCCATCACACACTTGACCGAGTCTCGTCGCTGCGCATGCTTCGGCGGTTTTATGGCGATCTCTCGCCCCGCTCTGAACAGTTATTATTGCTACCCGGACGACACCGATTTGTCACCGTAAAGCCGTTATGACAATTCATCCCGATCGACCTCGAAACATCGCCATATATGCTCCGTAAAAACTTTTGCGTATCGGCCATTTTCCATGCATTGCAGTGGAACTAAAAAAAATCATGACATCACTGACTTGGCATCGTGTCGTGTTACATAACACTTGTCTACATGTATTTACCGCTCGTCTACGTAACATAGTAGGCCTAATATGTGATGGTACTGTGTCTTATATAGCAGCAAAAATGTTCCTGCATATATACAACTATTTATCGTGTCATAGGGTCTAATAAAACAATTTTCATATGCTTGCATGGCACAACGGCATTTCTTATTTTTAAAAAAAGTTCGGTACATTTTTTCTAAAACAAGTACTCAAAGTAATTTAGTGATAGGCTAAATCACTGATCGATGTCGCCACTTGGTGAATCATAATCTTTCCTTTTACTGGAGCGCATTGGTTTCCACAAGTGTACCTTCCAAATGGCATCTGAATCAGTCGAACGGTTTAAGCAGAATGCACGACTGTGACAAACAGACAGACAGACAGACCACGCTACAATTTCGCCTAAAACCTAAAGACGCCGTTGCGGTGATGTTGCTGTCGTAAGTAAAACCTGCTCCATGGTTTTGGTCAAGCTCTGCAGTCGTCCGAAGCGGGATGTGTGATTACTTTGTAACTTTCGTTGCGCATCTACGTTTAAATACACGAGCAACGAACTACGCTAATAACAGAAAAATATTTATCCGTATCTGTATCTAAGATACAGCGTAATGTACGACAGTTCTGGGCTTGATAATGCCGTGGTCTGTATAAAGTTAAATTGTTACATAGATGTATTCTGAACGTTTTAGCGTTTTATTTTGCATTTAGCTTGTACTATAAGAGAAACAAAATGTTTGGCCATCCCTGGAAAATGTTCATAAATTAACACGGCCACATCGGCATCAAGTTATTCGTTCTCGGCTCTTCGCGCAGCACTCTTGCATTTTGTTTCCATGGAGTTTTTTACTACCTTTATGTATAATTCAACTGAATTTGCCACCCAGTGATATTGACAAATGATCCTATTTACACTTGCGTTTATCTGTTTTTGACGTTTTGGTTGTTACTTATTTAACTCAGTTTACTTTGTTCTGATTGTAAACTCAGTAAACTGATGTTTCTTGTTTTGTTGTTGAACAGAAACGGCGTGTACGTCATCAGCCTTAACACAATGCGTCTAATCCGGGTAACTGTTCGTATCCAGTTATTTATATAGGCCAGTGTTGTATTTTCTGTTGATTGGAAATTACCAGTTAGCGCCAAATCGTATCGTTAAGTATTATACATCTCAGTGTAGCAGTAAACTATGACTTAGCCTACTTTGACATTACGAACGCATGTGTATCGTTTAGTTGAAATGTTTCACCAAAAACAGAAAAAATGCAGAGAAGAGAAACGCGAAAAGTAATATTTTGAGCTGTTATAATTCGAATTACTGCAAAACGAAGCACTTTTTGCATGTGATTAAAAACACCAACAATACAGAGGCTAGTGCTGCATATGGTTTTGACAGACACAACACTAAGCGTTGACGAGACAGATATGGTTGTGACGCATGGCTTATTCATGACCTGGACGGGGTGTGACGGCCACAAAACGACCCAAAATGTCCAGTCGTGAATATCGTTGCCCCGTTATTGCACACAGCACGGGCAGTGTCGGTAGTTACGACCAATGAAAATGGGCGTGTGGTGCCACATCATAGGGTCGCCGGAGGCGTAGATCTCGGCCAGGAATTGGCTGCGTGGCAGACACGCCGGCTGCAGTGCCGACTATAGCAAGCGACGTAGAGCTACCGTACGTCGAACGAGCCCTGGGGAACGATTGATCGTGAACAGCGAAGACACAGTTAGTTCGTCGGTGGTTCGGCTCCGCGTCGACGGCGGCTTAACGGCATGTCCAGATTTGACAAAATTATACGCCGCTTGAGTATTGGTCAAGCTGAGCCTATGCAACCTGCTTCCAGAGAACTACTAAACGTTGCTTCAACAATCTGTCGAAGAAAGTGGTCTGAAGGAATCGGCGCGCTTTAATGTGTTAATAGTAATAATCTAGGTTACCTTATACGCCAGAGACTTCAGAAGTTCAGAGACGCTATTTCAGGGCAGCTATTTTATTGGATTGGTATGACACGCGTCATTTCATTATCAGTGTAAGCGCACCGAGTGCAGCCGATATTTCAAGAAAAAATGTAAAAGACGTATGAGTTAATACAAAATAAAATTCTTCGAGCACAGCTAACTACGATGTGTGTATGGATTAGAAGACATCTGTGCAAAACTCTGCCACACAACTGGACTTTAAAGTTTCTTGTTGATAATACTGTCAGTCTTGTTTGGGGAACATTAATCGTCCGCAGTGAGTGATGATTGAGCGAGATGACGACTGGTAGGCTAGTCTACCTATAGGCTGTAACGTTTAGGAAGGTTTGCTGGCAGATTCCAGTGACAATTCGCCTATCGCTAACCAAGCGTTGTGTGCGTCCTTCACACGGGACAAATATGCAAGACAATAAAACAAATGCGTATATATGTAGTAGGCCTATGTGTGTTGGTGATATATTTAAATTTTCGATATATGCAATGTACAATGTGCACGCTGCCGAGCATCAGTATTTAGTAGGCCTATATTCTACGAATTCTGTCACACTGCACGAGAGATATTGACTTTCGCATTACCATTTCTCTGATCTAAAATGATGTACGGTCGATTGTCCAGCATTCAGCGATCAATGTGAAGCGTTCGTCTTTGCTTTATTTTGTTCTGTCACTCATTTGACCAATGTAACCTGATTATAACTGCATGCATGAATTGCATTGATCGCTCAGAAGGCAGGCGGTGAGAGGACTTTATATAAGAATTCATCCTTTTTAGCGCTTTGAACCGACAGTTACTATTCGTTTCAATAAGCAGTTCTCCATCGTTCAGCCAGTCATTTGGAAGTCTGCTGAGTCGTGAAAAATGAATGCCGTCGCCGCCACGTCTACTCATTCCGTGTTGAGGCCAGCTCGACGTTGAATAACTTCGTTGACGCGTAACCGTCCAGTTACCGACTTAGCCAAACATTCAGCGTATTGACGTAGGTTTCACTCAGTCAGTGATCCGGCGTACTGCTGTCCGTCGTCGTAGTGTGATGGGATGAGAATGAAGCGCCGAAGTGATGAAGAGATGTTTCCGCCCTTCCGGTTCAGTCTATTACCGACTGCGCGCCTCTGTCCACCCGGGTCGACTCCACCGACGATCGTGCGACGCACTTTGGCTAACTTTGAGGCATATCGGTACTAGTCTTGGAGTCGGAGTCGGGCAAATTGGTACTTAGCATTAAAGTGGGCGGCGAGGCCAAATGAGAATTGGGGCAGTGTGATTGACAGTGGGGGCAAAATTGAATTCTGCCGCTGAAGACGCGCTCGTCCCGCGGTCGCGATCAGTTTTGATCTCTGTAGGCCTCTAGCAACCAATTCGTCTTAATTCGCAAATCAAATGGAGGAACCGAAATGTCACACGTCTCAGTGGCGACCGTGACGGGTGACGGAAGACCGACGACAACGCAGGTACGGACACAGGACGTTGGACGCGAAGTAACGACGTCAGTTGAAGGTCGGCGTATGTGTGTGTGTGCGTGTGATGGTATGTCTGCATGCTGCACCGCGTGCGTGCGTGCCTGCATGTGTGCAGAGGATTGACTGGCGTTCCAGCGACCTAGATGTTGAGCGATGTCGTCTGAAGCAGAAGTCAAAGGTCTGACGTCATCTATTTTAAATCTAATTCTTTTATGCCATTAGTTTTATTGGCCTCGTTTTGTGATATTAGCAGCTATTTTTTCCTGATTTTACTGTTTTGGTTTTCACCGTGATTGACACCGATGCATAACAAACAGAACATATTGTATATTGTGATATCAAAAATAGCATTATTTTAAGCATCAGTAAAATCGTATAGTACAGAAAATATGTGGCTTTTTAAGCATTTCTTCGATATAGGCTATATACTACTTTATATTAGGATATTTATGATAAAGCCCACGTCAATGAAAATAGGGAAAAGTGCTCGCGAGTGAGGGCGCTAAATAACTGCCGGTATAGTTCTTTTTAAACTGGTGATTTTACCGCGTATTGAATTAAACATTCATCTCGGTACAGTGTGCTATAATATTGAAATCAAAGCTGTGCACCATTACACGCACGCACCTGGCTCCAAGAAACAGTTTTCTCAGTAGTACTTACCTGCGGTTGTTTGATGTACAATTGTACGTCTGTCTAGCGTTAATATTGTTCCCACGATGCCTTGCGGTTTGCGAATGATTAGGCAGCGATCGAGAGGTTTGCAGAAGTTGGTGCCTTGACAGTCAAATTGCTGCAGCCATAAGTGCAAAACAGCTGCGGGCTGTATAACGGGCTTCGGTTGCAATGATGATCTCCGTCTGATCGATAATACATACATTTTTGTGAAATATTGATGACAAAATGTATTCAGCGCATTAGAGATCTTTTTGAGTATGCGCTATATAAA
>Ga0209454_1004312_pt1 | contig 10564 bp, 8 predicted proteins | sample WorMetHERISLAND1_2_FD_187400 | JGI IMG/M metagenome (GOLD analysis project Ga0209454, IMG submission 187400) | Marine gutless worms symbiont microbial communities from Max Planck institute for Marine Microbiology, Germany - Olavius geniculatus... | ecosystem: Host-associated > Annelida >...
CGCTTGTTTCTGCACTACCTGGGGAAAACACAACTAGCAAAATATCACTTATTATCAAATTCGACATGATTGCTTAATTAACATAACGCGTATAAAACACATTTTGTTTACATTTTTGGCATTTTGGCCGACACTTCACCCAGTTGTCCATTTTTCAACTGCTTGCAGTAAAATTGCTTAAAGTGTTAGCCCACTATGCGAACACGAGCAAGGAGACGCTTTTTCCATTTACTGACAGCAGTATCGATAATGTTCTGCTCAAGACCAATCCAGGCTCTACCAGTCGCTTCTTGACTTCACAAACATTCCTAAACTTCGTCTGGTAGACACACTGCTGCATGACAGTCAAATCTTGTAACAGACCGGATGTTGGGGCCCACAGATTAGGATCAGTTGAGACTATCCAGCTTGTACCCGATACACATTATGACGTCAGCATTACGCCAGGACTAGCAAAGAATATTTAATTAACTGCCACATTTTGTTGCAATATTTTAAATTAGTATTTCTTTAGCTACAAACGATACAAATTTTGTTTAGATTGATCATCATTTGAGTGAATTATGAAAAAACGAAAAGGGGTCCTTTTTATGAAATACCGTGTATTATTCGATATATCAGCGTCACCGCGAGACTGCAGCCACTCTGGAAAATCGCTTTCTTTCTGCAACCCAAACTTGGACGCTGGTCATCAGATATATACGGTACGGAAGACACATTGCAACAACACCCGGGATTCTTGTTTCCCAAAAAGCGGTTTGCATTTATTTGCGGCTTTGGCTATAAGGTGAAAAGGACGCCTTTAAAGCACTCTTGGTCTGTACTTTCAACTATTCATAGCGTTAAATATGTTAACATGCAAAAAAACTTTTGTAATTATGTAACCATTTGATAAAAAAATAAAAGTAAACTTAGAAATAGACCTTTCTGCCCAACCAACAGCATTAAAGCACTAAAGATTAAAATCTCTTGCAGCTGCTATAGTGCTAACAAATTAATTTAAACTAAGTAAATAATGACGTGCTGATGTTCCTGACTATTTATTTGACTGAATAACATGAATAAATGAGAAAATGAGGATTAATAACGACAGGCAGGAGAATGTTATGGAGAAACAAAACATGTTAATTCAGTTTAATTAGAAGGCTCGACAGCATAGGCCCTAATATCCATGGATATATCCATGGATATCCATATCTACGGCAAGCTTGAAAGCAATGCGTGGCAAATATGTGTCGGTATATGTGTCCACGACGGTATATACCACGCCTAGAATATATAACCTCCGTGTAGTCGGCGTATCGACAGTTGTGCTGCTAATAAATCGTGCCGTCGACACGCTTCCGCCGACCCGATAGCAACCGAACGTAAGTAATGTCGACAACGTGCGCCGAATGCATTGCACGCAGTCATCAGACAGACGACGCACGCTTGGACTGCACGAGTCTCGACAGCAATTGACATGACGCCGCCATGCAGCACAACTTCCCGGCCACCCGCACCGTCACCACCACTCATTAATAACCCGACCCACCGGTTTTTACTTACTTATTACGTCATTGCTCAAAAGCGACAGCCACATACTGGAACAGCGGTGGACTTCTCGGTCGAATGAACGCCGTCGCTTTATGTGAATGTCTGCTGCTACGCAAAATCGTCACGAGACCGTCGTAATTGGCCGCATTACGAGTCCTGTCCGTCTGTCTGTCCATTGGTCTGTCTGTCCCGCACAGGCATTTAACTCGAAGGTGAAGAAAAAAAGCAAAAAAACAAACAAAATAAAATAAAGATTCCCTAGACTCGGAGCAGGATTAACTGATGTCCCAATTTTCATTTTCAAAGGTCAAAGATCAAGGTTATCGCACATCATAAACCTCCAGTCTGCGGCTGGCGGCTCGTTCGCCGTCGGCTTTTCCCACTGCTCAGCACTGTGCAGTGGGTGAGTACGCATAGCTATGCGGAGGGCCGCAAACATGTTGGCAGAGACCTTGACGACATCTTTGCTTAATTATTGTCTGACATGTTTAGTTAGATTTCCGAAAGGATTTAGACTTTATTTGAAAGAAGAACTCTAGTCAAAAACCAGCTTGGTGGCCTTTTGTCCGGTGACCTTTTGTCTTTTTTACTGAACAACCGATTATTTATGTCACCGTTTACTGTGCTATACTATACTATATGGACCACAGTGCAGACCATTCGTGTTATTTACACCAATTCAATAAGGGCCATACAAGTTCAAACTACATTATGCAGCCGGACGTCTGATTGTGCAGTCTGTTTATCCCGTTTATAAGCAAACTTGTAAAGAGGCCTGCACGTTGGTCGAGTCAATTGACTGAGCTGAGATCGTGGACAGTATACTCACAATAGGCATAGGCTACATGAAATACTGGGACATCAGAAATACGACAGCAACGGCATTGTAGTAAACTGAGTTAAATATGACGTATCGTAAAACTTCCAATAAACGTCCCGGTGTTTACTTGAAGATTTGACAAATACCCCTGGCGTTCAGAGAGTGGAGACTCGAAGTTTTACTAAAAGTTTACAAGCATCAACCTCGACTGTTTGCAGTGTCACAGAGATCAGTGCTTTTGCGGATCTTGCTTTCGGTGTCCGGACATAACCCCTCCCCCGGACACAACCCCCTCTAGGACGGAACCCCCCACCTATACCGGTTTAAAGTAGGACCGAATGGATGAGCGGACAAAAATATTGCACGCTGTACAAAACAGCCAAAAAATTGTGCAACATCCATTCCAAGCCTACATGTAAATAAAAGGTGCATTCATTAAGTTACTGTTCCCTGTGTGTGTGTTTCCCACTTAGCTAGATGGGCAGCAGTAAGTGCTCTGTTGGGCCAATTGTTGTCCACCACTTGTTGCGTTATGGCAGCTGTTATTTGCCAGTGTCATCTGATCGTCACAATGTATAGCCTATATTGTTGTCATTGCTTCAGTGGAAATAACTAAATAAATATAAATAAATAAAGTATATGTCGTGCGACAGTTGATTCAAACCGGCTAGAGTAGGCCTATATAGGCTATACAACACAGCAATGTTTCATTGGGCGGGGTTCGTTTAAATCTCTGCCTGCAGTTAATGCAAAAACGTTGCCACACTGCAATTTAGACAGATTTTAAATTCACTTCATAGTGGACTGCAGTACTTATTCAATAATGTGGCTGTGTACATGGTATATAGCCAGCATGGCGAGTATAGGCTAATGCGGAGCATAAACACATACAATTATGTGCAAAGCGGGCCGATGTTCGCGGTCTCAAATGACGCAGCGGGACGTTGGTTGGTCTAATGAGCTCCCGGCGTTACGTAATCTGCAAGTTTCCTTCTTGAAACTGAATACTGTGCGTGACATTGTTTGAACAAACACTATTGCAGGTGCGTTCAGCAATCTTTACATATAGGTCTAAACTCTGAACGGCTTTCTGCTATTGCAAATGCTGTTCCTAAGCCCGGGTCCAATAAAATTCTATTCGAAGTGAAACAAGTTGGATGTGGTATGAAGCCGGCGGTTAAAAACTCAAGATGTATGTGTCTTATGCTCTTGAACTGTCTCAGTTCACGTGATTTTTGGGTGTTTGTTTTACAACTAAACAGTAACGATGTCTGACTGTGTGGTTCTTTTTTCATGCCATTTTGTCTGAGCTTTATGAACTCACACCGCATTTATAACAAAGCTTTTTGTTTCGTTTCTATTTTACTTTTTAGCCCCGAAACAGCGTACTGTGCAAGGCTATAGGATTGATATCGTATAGGCCTACTCATATACCGAATTTGAACTTACCGCGACTTTAGAACTTCTTTCAAGCATGCGCTACATGCATGCACGGGAAGAACGGACAGAAGGAAGGACAGACATCAATGCGTAATGCGGCTTCCAAGTAACAGAGGGGTCGCATAATGAACGCGTGTTTGATTGGACTGCATCGGCATCAAAGTTAGCCATATCTTCGTTTCGTCGCATCTGTCCACGCATTTTTCTGATTTATTTCTTTTCATGCTTGTCAACTCTTGTCTAACGATCGTTTTTTAAGCGCAACAGCAGCTACTGCTGTATAGCGCGTCTTAGCCATCGCAATTCTCTCCGTCCATCCGTCCGTCTGTCCCTCCGTCACGCGGGTGGATCAGTCAAAAACGGTGCAAGCTAGGATCACCAAATTTTCACCATCGGCTGCTTGGAAGACTCTAGTTTCAGAAACCGTAAAGCTTTTCCATTAATTCGAAGGGGGTCACCCCGAACGAAGGCGCTAAATGATAGGGGATAGAGAAAATTTGCGATTTCCAGCCGATACGGCGTTGGCAGAGCAAGACATGTCACGCCCTCAGGTGAGTGAGTACAAGTAAAACACTACAAATAATTTACCACCGGTCGTCTGGCGCCTCTGGCGACTGATTTTGTTTTAGGCCTACTGGGCTTTCAAACATGCACACTTTTGCGTTAGCAGGGTTTTCTTGTCTCAACTTCTTTTTCACATATTGTATAATATTTCTGGTATTATTTCGACACTCCACTAAATGGCAGCATGATTTAACTAAGCTTGCATGTACTGATCACATACTGAGACAAAGCTAAGTTGTTACACTAATGCTTTCGAACACCGTCTAGCAACACAACTATAAGTGCATGGAGTTTTGCAATATATCGCTGAAATGTGAAAACGGGACCCAGATGTATTCATATCAGAAACATTTTATGTTAGGTCTGGCAAATTTTTTCTTATGACTACTTTTTTTCTTCATTAAAATGTCTTCCACTTTCATGACTCATGAGAGAGCGTCAGACGCAAAGCACCCCCTGAAAGTAATGTCAGTGCGCGTGACGTCATCGTTCTTATGATGACTGCGTCGTCATGGTTACAGCATCAACGCAGCAGCAGCAGCAGCAGCTGTTGTCTAGCAGAGCAGCTGCAGTCACGGCCAGCCGAGCAGCGACTGTCAGGCGACGACCAATCACGTCGTTCGGCGTATGAATATGAAGCGGTGCGCCGATCTGCTGGCGTTATTGGCCCGGCGCCGCGCACCGACCAATAAAATAGAATCATACCTGAGCTATGATAATAGCGCCGGGCTCGATTATCAAAGCGCGGCTGTCAATCAAAATCGGCGGCGCGGCATGATCAGTAGCAGCCTAGCAGGCAGGCGGGCGGGCCGCGGTCGCACGCCACGTGAACAGCTGTTGACTTCCTGCCGGCCGGTGCCGCAGCTCGCTGTGTGTGAGAGATATTCTATGAGAACGTTGTCAGACGCGCTCAAGTTGTTTATGACGAGCCGTGCAGCCAGTCCGCTAGTCACACACGGCTGATGCGGCTCTGTGAGCGTGAGTTTGTCGGCTCACACTCGAACAATTCATTTCATAACTGTGTGCACGCCGCGATCACTTTGGTGTTTTAACTCGGCGTCAGCCTGACGGACACACGCCTGTGTTTAGCGAGGCTATTAGAGCGGTGAGCGAGTCACGTCGGTGGTCACTCGGCCGGGACGTTATGGAGGATACTGCGGTGTTGGACGCGTCAGCCACAGCGGCGTTGAGTCGGCGCCGGAAACAGTCGAGACCGCGACAACTGGCTTCGTCCCTCGACAGCGACACATCCGCCGACAACCAACCAGGTCTGACGAGTGCTTTGCGTGTCGATAACATACGTGAAGAAAATTGTAAAGTTAGTTTTTGAAGAAATTTAAGTGTAGCTCTTCTGTGTTCGCTGTCATTATGGTTATAATTTTTAAACGCTTAGTGATTCAAACAGTGAAACCCTTGTTTCGTGTGGAGTCAGTCAGTAAAAAATTTCTAAAAATAAGATGTTCTCCACCCAGACCTATAAGGTTACGGTCGGCGAAACGTCCTAAAGACTCTCAGGAGCAAATTGGTAAAATCGCTAATTAAGTAACTTGGTAAGTTAAACTATCAAAGTAAATTTTTTGGGTGTTTTGGGAAATAAACGTCGCAAAATTTGCTGCCCAAATAATTGTCTGTCTTTTCGCAAGCGTCCCATGTTAATGGTATCAGAAAGGGGATTCCGTTAGAATTGTACTCACTTGCTGGTGAAAAATTCAGAATTCGCCGCCTTGTTCCTGAGCTAATGAGTGAAGGTGTTAAGAACGCGCTCATTGCGACTAAAACTGTTAAGTCAGGTCTTTACGTTTTCTTATTCATTTGATATTGCTGCAGACTGGAACTCAGAACTAGCTTGCGGAACTGAGGATTCTTTAATTTTTTCCAAAAGACGTTGGAGCTCTCGGTCTTATACCGCCCGTCGCCCGATGTTTCCGTTGTGTTTGAGAATGACGAATGAAGAACGAATTAGACGGTTGATGTTCACTACATTACTTTATTGCAATGTGCAGATCTTTCCTTACAGTATGACTAATTACTCGCTATAGCTGCTTGACCATTCCGGACTGGCTGGCGAACGCGTGGAAAGGGACCTCCCGCCTAGCAGGACAAAGCGTTATATCCGGTCCACTGATAACGCGATAGATGCATGACTGTACGTCCGATGATGTAGACCTCGTCGGACTTCTTCCTTTTAGCCTATGCTTTATTGTCCAGCCGTCGACTGCAAGTCCAGTGCTCTCAGCTAGCCAGTATGGATTGAGAGTGTTTGGGCAATTGGGCGTTTTGTAACATGAACCCCGTCAACCGTTCGTACAGTTTTCAACTGCGTCGTAACGCTAAGGATATTGTGTTTTTGCCGCTGTTTTAGAACCTGCTGGGCTTAACAGTGCAGCTTATAGCCACGTTACAGACTTATGCGTCTTCATCATCTCCTGCATCTCAGTTTGTTCTGCGTCTTGTTCACTGGAGCTGGAGCCTGTTGATTATGTCTTATTCTCTGACTTCCATATTGTAATGATGGAACTGTTTACGTTATGTGCACAGAACTGGTCGATTTCGTGTCGACTGAAAGCACTGCATCCGTTGAAGATTTTCTCCCCAATTGAACGGTTGGGGTAGAGTGGAGTTTACTGGGCGCCATAGGAATACATTGCGCCTATTGTTTCACATATATACCGTATAACTACCAATAGGGTTAGGATTAGGGTTTAGGGTTAGGGTTAGGTGTATTCCTATGGCGCCCAGTAAACTCCACTCGTCCCAACGGTTGAACCGCACCCAGACCGGAGTCGAATATAATAGGCTACTGCATGCATACATACAAACGCGACAGCTATATACACGGGTGCACGTATAGTTAAAACAACGGCCTGTCAGTCGGCCTGTAATATACTGACGTCGTTGTTATATGGACTTTGACAGCGACATCTGTTAGTCTTCATGGTCGCGTTACGAAGAAAATTTGAAAGCGAAGTGGCTGCCATACAGCTCTGCGGCCAACGATCGGCGACTGCTACAGTGTAGGCCTATATAGAGCCTACTAGAGTCGTTCTGCAAGACGGTGTGAGATAAAGACTGTAAGCTTCGGTCCGACCACCTCGGCACTACGGTGACCTGTTGTTTTAGAACGCAGGGCCGCGGTCATCGTATAGCGTGACCGTGGCTCGCACTGCGTATAAGATAGCCCGATAACACCCACTTTGTCCGATAAACGGGACTCCATGCTAACGAGAATGCTAACGAAACCTATGCAGGCAAATGTCGACTAACACGGGCATGTGCATGCAGCCATGGAGACAAACTGCTACAGTTATTAGTCAGACTTATTATGCTTTAATCTTTCAGGAAATTTTTGAATACGTCGTTTTATGTAGCCCTTGCTAGAAAGAGTTCTCGGAAATGAGGACGACGAACGAGTAGGTCACAATTGCGTGTAAACACTGTGAACAGATATAGTCTAGTAGTTAGTTGGCGTTAAAATTAATAACAATTTCATGCTTTCAGTTAGCTTTCTGTCTGTTAACACCGGCACAACTAACTACCGGCAGGGCATATGTCTTTTTGGATTGATTATTTTTTGGCGAGGCGCATGAACTGGTCATGCCTTAATCTGTTAAGACAGCTCGTTAGCATTTAGAACCCCGCACGTTTTGTCGCAGTTATTTACGATTCATTTACATATATGCAACACAGCGGCGTGCATTCGTCCGTCACGCCAGCAGCAGCATTTCACAAACACGTTTAATTTAACATTCATCGTCGCTCGCTGCTGTGTGTATGTATGCCCAGTCGCCATGTAATTTACTGCCTTAATGTCGCTGCGTCCGCGCCGGATTTAATGGCGCACCGTTTAATTATATGCACGGCCAGGTCGAAATACGATATATTAAGAGTTCGCATATACATTCAACGTTTCCACGACTGTCTGTGCAGTGTAATACATGCGTGGAGCAATGAATGGGCCGCGCTGTGATAGCAGGCGCGCCGTCGTGACGTGTCAAAGGGGTATGGACGTAGATATGGCAGCAGCTGTGGAGAGCTCTGAGCACGAGAGTTGGGTCTGGAATTCTGGTGGATTGTATGCAGGACGGACAGACGCTCTCTGGGCCTGGCTCTACGTTACGTAACCATCGGCTCTCCGACAGCTGCGCACAGTTGTGCTGCGTGCATCAAAACGAAATGAAATTCTGCGTTATATAACAGCTAACCACACGCTAAGGCTGGCTAGTTATGCATGACGCAGCTGGCAGGACTGCGTGGTGGTCAGTTGCGACAAACACTCGGCGGACTCCGACAGTTTTAATTACGCTCGCAAACGGCGCTGCCAACTGACGAAACGTATGAACGAATAGGCCTACCTCTTGGTTGTTGTCAAGCACGCACCTGCTGACGTCACGATGACGTCACATAAGACGTTTATGATCGGCTGTTTAGCGTGATATTGTGTCTGCATGATGAGGCATCTCCGGTGGTTCTGAGTAATACGAGTGCTACTATGCACTGCAGTACTTGAGATCAGGCTGACTACAGGCAGCCATTCAATACCTGACACGTTTTATGACATCCGTGTCAATCTTACGCCGTACGCCCCAGGCTGCGAACTCTGTTATCTCGGGGGAATCGCACGTCCAGTTTCATAAGCTAGAATTAACGACAAGATGAAATAAATAGTTTCTTTCTGCTCAGCGAGACGCAGCTCTGCCGCTGTTTGCTCCATAGCAGTGTCGTAAAGTTGTCACGAATGAAAATCGCCGCCAAGTCACGCGTGGCAGATCCATTGTGCTGATGTATAGTTGTGTTCACTGTTCAAACAGCTAGTTGTAACCTATAGAGTTGGAATTTATTAAGAGCTGTGGATTGATTGGAACTTAAGAAATGAGTAGAAGTCGATGACTTGTTTCATGAAATTTTTATGGGTGTTGAGAGCAGTGGCGTCATTTCAGTAAATCCTTGTGGGGTCTCAGTCTACATAACGTATTGTTCTGGCAGCAGTGGCACTATTTTAAATTTACAATTTACAGGAACAAACTAAAATCATAAATCTTTGGGGTCCATAGACCCCTGTAGCTCCCCCCAAATGACGTCTTTGGTTGAGGGTGGCCGAATTATGGAGTTATTAGGACAAGTTTCTCCTGGCCAACTCAAGCACGGTGGATCCAGAAATTTTTTTTACATCATTATGTAGGTTTGTATTTAACACAACGATTAAAGGCTACTGTATGCAGCCAGTAGTAAAGCAGTTGTTTTGCAAGGTTTAACTAATTTATGGTCTTCCACAATAAGTCACTTTGTATCTTTATCTTTGAAGCTGCATTGGTGTTTGGTGCGTGGGAATGTGTAATTTTTAAAGATGTAGGGAGCTTAATGCTTTTATGGTAGAGTGCAGAGACATAAGCGATAATTGGAAGTGACTTTTACATTGCTCTGGCATTGCATGCCTGAAGTTATATGACGCTCTTGTTGAGTGGTTTGCGTTGTGTCTTTCGCTTCAATTTGCTGTTTCATAATCTATGCGATTTTAATTATTAAAATGTGCCCCGGGAGTGTAAATATGAAACCGTTCTCTTGTGTTTGGAGGACAACGCCCAGTCTGCAGTGAACAAGTGCTTTGTCTGTTGTGGTTTTTTTACTGTACAATAACTCACTCGTTATGTATTAAGCTTCTGTTGACGCTGTAAGATCTGCGATTCACTGACATTCGCCCCCTCTCCGCGAATGGAAACGTCTCTTGGACAATTTTCCCCTCAGACAATTTCCTCCTGAAAATGTGCTGTAGGTCTGTTTTACACAAAAACTTTGTTAAAATTAACGTTCATAAATTGCAACTTGTTTTACGTTTGTAGTAGTGTAATGAACTTCCCTCTTCTGTAATCGACAGTGCATTTGCGTCGACTACAGTGAAGCAGCTTCTAGAAAATACAGTGAGCTATACCAGAAAATGTCGCTTAACTATATTGTTAGTCGGATAAATGAACTATCGAGAGCGATATCGGGAGATTTTTTGTTTGTGGGGTTATTGTTCGGGGAGGGTATTAGCTCTGCTGTCTGTGGGGGCTAATTAGCTCCGCGGTAGCGGGCCATAGAAAGTTTAGGGGAAGACACACTCAATACTGTATACAATTCTGATTAGATTCTGCTTTATTCTACACAAATGTGAAGCGACTGTGTTCGCTTCCACGTCACGACAGCGACTGACAATATAGCGATAGC
>Ga0209454_1004315_pt1 | contig 10562 bp, 8 predicted proteins | sample WorMetHERISLAND1_2_FD_187400 | JGI IMG/M metagenome (GOLD analysis project Ga0209454, IMG submission 187400) | Marine gutless worms symbiont microbial communities from Max Planck institute for Marine Microbiology, Germany - Olavius geniculatus... | ecosystem: Host-associated > Annelida >...
CAATTTACGACAACTTTCGAGTTTGAGCGCAAATATCTCTGGAACCAATGAAGATAGCGACAAAATCTAAACGGCGTTGACGAGAACGATCTTTTGGGCGTTGAACAAAAGAAACGCCTATAACTTTGTTCGTAGTGGACGGAATTACCCTAAGTCGACAATGCGCGTTTGGCGTATGCCAATGCATTTGAGTTCGGGCCACGTGACTTTGATGCCGGAGAAATTTTACCCCCCCCCCGTAATTTCCCCCAATCGAACTTAGGGCGCCGGGCGAACTCACGTTGGGCTTTGCCTGAAATTTCTAGTTTTTTTTTACATCGCAGCAATAAGCATTTCTTTTATTAGGCTGCATATAGTAATGGAAAACCTGATGTTTTTGCTTGGTATTTATTTTACTTTTTTCTTATTTTTCAACTTCTTCTCCAAAACCAGACAATGAACCATGACAAAAAATGTGGGGGGAAGATAATAAAGATCCTTAACTGAAAAAAACTGAGGCCAAATTTCAGCAAGATCCATTTACAGGTTTGAGGGAAAAAGCCATCTATATGTCACAAATGGGTTCAAGGTCCGCACAACGATGACATATCATTCACTAGGCCGTTCTGTTTATAATAGTTATTTTAGTTCACGTACTTAATCAAACCTTGCTTGCTTGTTTTCCAGTGCAAACTAGAAAGCAGTCATAGCCCGCACATACCTCCGCCAAGGCAAAGCTATTCGCCAGGTGGCGTCACCATCTGCGGTTTTGCAGCGGTTCCCTTATGCCCCCTTTAACGCAATGGTAACAAAAATTTCAAAGTGATCCAGAATCCAGGATTCCTGCTGGATCACGCCCAAAATGGAATCACTTGTAGTTTATGCATGTCCGACATACCCTCTAAACTTCAGAAAGATCAATCCATAACTTTTCGAGTTATCTTGCTGACTCACAGACAGACAAACAAACAAACAAACAAACAAACAAAAACCGGCAAAAACATTACCTTCTTGGCGGAGGTAATTATGCATCATATCATACTGTGTCCTATCGCATATGGACAGAAAAATTACCACAGTGTTCACCTGTGCATGCTGTCACCTTGGCTTTTACCAGCATCTTTTAAAATTTTTATATGTTTCATCTGTTCTCATCTTTCTACATGTAGTTTTCAATCACGGAGAAATTCACGACCAAAAAATTAAATAAATAAATTACTGCTATTTTTTGATCTAGTGCATATACCAACAAGTAAAAATCAATGCAAAGCAGTACAAATTAATGCGACTTATGTCACACAGATTAAAAAGAAACTTACGGTAATTATTGGAAAAGGTAAGCCAACCACGGCCACAGCCCACCATGGCACAGTATTCTCCTTGTACGGAAATTTAATGGAGTCATCATCACAGAAAAATCCACGCTGGAATGGACGAATGTGGCCAAATTCGAATACAAGAACCGGTATGAATACTGCAAAGCAACCACCAACCATTCAGTAAGGTTTTACAAGTTCATATGGCTGCATAAACGAATGCATTACAAATGCATAAATCTATCAATCAATCATACAATCAATTCAATAAAAGAGTTATATAATAATAAATGTACAAAACATCAGTTTATACACTTGCTAACGACAACATTTTCGGACTGGCACATCGAAACATCGAAAACAGCAAAAATTACAAAAGGTAGGCATTCTAGGCATATGCGGGTTTGCTTTTTGCTCAGTGCTATGGTCAGTTCTGCGAACTGAAAGATCGGTGACCAAAATTACTATCGTCAGTTCGCCAAACTGAGCCGAAAGAATCAGAATTTACAAAAACAGTTCGCCGATCTGAAATGCAGCTAATTAGGCTACAAAAATCAGTTCGGCTGCGCTGCTATTAATTTCACACCGCCACCAGTACTGCATTAGACATGGTGAACAGATTCACTAATTCTAAAGTAAAAAATATTAAGAGGACCTTTAACTCTGAGTTCTAGTAAACTCCTTGTTACCAGCGCTGGCTGCTGAGATAAAATCTGCGCAGGTGGAGAGTGACGCTATAGATCTACCATGACTTGTACAGAGTGAAGTTCTTTCTTTATACAAGATAAACTAAAAAAATGATTAAGCGCCACAATTCTTATTCATATCTTTTCAAAGTACTGAGAGGTTAAAAATCTTTCAGTTTACTCTCAGCTAGACAATGGCAGAATTGGACCATAATGGCCTGCAGTTCATGTACTTACAGCATGGACCTAAAATCTTACTGCATAACTTAGATTTATTTATTTCAGCTTCATTAGGTAGTTCGTTAATTTTCTGCTACAGTTTAGTCCCACCAGACCAATGCCTGCCGACAAGGTAAGTCTGAAAGTGTCAGTGGCTGCAGTGTCGTGAGACCAGCTCAGTTCCTGACAGTCACGGAGGCAGGATGTCAGCGGCCAGGCGGCGTCGAGCATTATCCGTTTTCTCCGAACCGAAAGTAGCAAATTTTGCGTTGCTTCTATCAGTTCACCGAACTGGAAATAGAATTAACGTTACTTTTTGGCAAAAAAAGAAAACGCTTTTTGTTGTTCAATTTGTTTCATTTGGCAAAAAGTGAAACATACGTAGTGGCAAGGTGAACAGGAAACACTTCCACACTAGTACTAAGTGATTGCAATAGCCTACCACTGACAGGCGCGAAACGGTAAGAGCAGTGAGATTTTCAATAGTTACGCCAGTAATCAGTGCAAAAACGGGTACCAATTACCCGCATTTGAAACCAGGTAATAAATTTTGGATCAGATGTGGTACAAATCACTAGTTTTGACGGCACCGGAGCAAACGGCCCTCGAGTACCGAAAAAATTATTTTCAGTCCGAGAGATGAGCAATAAAAGCTTCTGCTCATCAAGCTCATAATTTGAAACTGAAACTGAACTGTCCTGTGGTTTTCAGTCATACCCGACACGGGCGGCCTTGGCCGGTATTTGTGACCACTATTCGGTGGTTGTAGATACTGTGGCGAAATCACATGATCACTTACTCGCAAATTTCCGATTTCACTTACGTTAATCAACTGCCAAAGATGTCTAAAGTCCGAAAATGAAGAAATATTTACGATCGTTTCACGCTTGTCTAACTAGGCCTATTTCGCAACAGATCATACATTTACGAATAAGTGACCATGTGATTTCGCCGTCCGACAAGGACTGAGTGAAAATAACGTCTACCCTCGAGTACCGTATTGACGGTAACGTAGCCACTGCGGAGTACAATGACAGGTACAGTAGAGTACGTGCCTGTAATAAGACATACTACATCCACTATAATTGCAGCTATCAATCGCTTTGTATTTGCCATATCGCTACTGTTCAGCAAATGACACAAAGTTAAGAAATTTCACTCTATTATCACTTTAATTCATCAACGAACACCTTTCACGATAGAATAAATATTTCTGAGTGACAACTGACAATTATTATTTTGTGTCATTTCCGGTTAGTGAATTAATGTAAACAAACGCACATGTGAAATGGAGTGTTATTGAAGATAAGCTTAATTGCAAGACCGATTTTGTCAAAAATAGAATTTGTTTAAATATACTGACGTTGCGGATAGATGAACGGTTGTCACAGCATATATGCTGTTTTTGCCATCCGTGTTGTCATTGTTTGTAAATCGATAACAACGACGAAAAGCCAGTGTGCTTCCGAACATTCTTCATTCCGGTGTCACCGTCGCTCACCGACACGAGTGTGGTGTGCATTGTGTGGCAATGAAAAGACGCCTCTAAAAACTGCCATATCTTCAAAACGGTGTAACGATTATACGAAATTTTTAGCGATTATTAAGAAAAAAATTTGTTACATGAGAAACAATTTCGTGAAGTGTTATGAAAGTCTGCATAAATGGTACCGGCACTACTTTTCATTCGAATCATTCTGCGTTAGCCTATTGCAAAGTAAAAGCGTCTCGATCAGTGACTTCAGTATAAGTAGTCTTGTTCTAACTTTTTTTGTGATAAAACTGCAAAACAACCGACTACTGGCCTAATAATGACGTCACTATACGTCTGCCCGTTTTTTGCGTCAGCGAAAAAGTGGCCGTGTAAATACAGTTAAACTGAGTGAACTCATTAATTTTATACTTCTGTTTCTAACGACAAATAAACTGGTATTTTATTTTGCATTTCAAACGTAAATGTTTAAAGTCAGGGGTGAAAAATCGTATATATTGAAAAAAGTTTCTAGGGAATTTTTTAGGTTCTTAAAGTTCTTTTATGGTTTTAGGTTGTAGTGTACAAAATAGGACACAACGTTTAAGAGACAAGAAGAACATCACATTGTTTTGGTTTAGTGAATGACATAATATTAAAACTCAGAAATCACGATTGAATCATGAAATAATATGTGTATTAAATTGTACATATAATATACATGAAACTCAAACAACCTGAAATTCTTAAATTTGGACTTCTGAAATCTTTATGCGGGTATACTTTATACTTGGGTATATTTTATGGGGGGCCCGCACCTCCTATATTTCGGAAGGCAAAAAATTAAAAACTCTGCGCTATTTCAGGCAACTTTATTAAACTTTGATCGCGAATATCTCTGGAAAGGATGAAGATGACATCTTTAAGTCGAAGACGGCATTATCAACTATAATCCTTTTATTCCCTTTCACGTTTGATGCAAAATATGGTAAACTTTGGTCCATTAACATCAGAATTTGTGCGGCTAATGTTTACCCACCCAAAATTAAAACTGTGCCTGCTGTGTATTATAGACCAATGTGATTGCGGTCGGGCGATGTGTGACGTTGCCGCGAGCTGATTTTGACACCTAAATTGTCTCTCAATTTGGACTTACGACACCGGGCGGTTTCACATTGGGCTCTGCCCCAAATTTTTTTTAATGATTTTGTTGTTTGTTGTCTATACAGCTCGTTGCACAGCGTGCACAAATACGGTATATTCCTACAGTGGAGTTTGTGCTTTAGAACGCTACAACAATGTCGACCGTTATAATGCTGTTTCGTTATCGATGCTGCTGTTGATTTTGTTGTTTATGGCAAACCGTAGGCCTACTTACGGTCGTGCCTATAGTACAAGGTTGTGTCTGCTGTCTGTCTGTGACGTATGTATTGTGGCTAAACGGTACGTCGTAGACCGGCAACAATACCGTTAGATAGGGCGATGACGAATTCCCATAGGTTGTCAATAGTAACCATGTCGCTATCTTCAGCGGTTTGGCCGCAGTTTGCAACGCAAAGTTTCTGCCTGCATCCATCATTCACGTGCGCCAATTACCGTATCTTAGCGTTGATCTTTGCGTTTTATAGCAGCGTTAACATGGCGTTTATGGAATTGTAGTCACCTCTGGAAAAGCGCTTTCTGTCCGTGACCAAAAGTCGAATGCTGGACCTCGGACGGCGGCACGGTCGGCCGACCCTCACTCACCCTAGCGACAGCTGAGCTTTTTTATTATTATCATATGCTGATCTGTTAGTACGGTAAAGCGGCGGAGCTATTGTCCAGTCTGTGGCCTGCACCGCGTTGGACGCCGGATGGTGCCGACTGTGTGGTAGCGTACCTAGACCGCGTGGTGATCAGAGAATAGCGCGAGTCATGAGCGACACCGTCGGCACTCCACGTAGCACGAAAGCCAAGCGACCCACTCTGCCTTCTTGCGCCTCGGCGTATCAATCCAGTGCTCTATTGTAACTGTTGTTATCATCACCGTCACCATAGAAACCTGCAGAATTCTGCTCCTGTGAACATGAACACTAGTAGCACGGAAGCCATTGTCTGCCGCTCGTCCACGCTGCGTGGCGCTCGACTGCGCATGCTGGGGCGTCTGATGATGCGGCGGATAACATTGATGATGATAATGATGATGATGATGATGTTGATGCTGATGTTGATGCGCTGGTTGCGAAGAGAAAACGACGACACGCGGCGGCGCCGTACCACGCGCAGTGCCTCCCAACCGCTTCCTTCGACACACCATACACCGACTGCCACATGGTCCCGCCTTTCTGTCGCCGCCGTCCCCTGACGCCGTCGAGGGCTCCGGTGTGACGACCCACGATCGATGTGAGGCCTGACCCTGACCCCGACCCCCGTGACCTCCGCCGCGACCTCTCCGTCCCAAGCAGCACTGCGGCAGAACGCGCTTGCGCAGCTGCAGGAAACTAGCGCGCACGGCACGCGTTGAGAAGACGATGTACAGCAACGGGTTAATGGCGCTATGACCAAGCGCCATCAGTTCGCTCACCGACAGCGCTGTGGTCAGCTGATAGCGGTAATCGGAATATGCATAAGTTTACGATTTACTTATTTACTTACTTATTTACTCAATGCTACGGGTTTTCTGTTCTTTGGCGACTCAGATAACACAGCTTTGACGGACGGTTGTTAACGTCGTTTTGAGTATTCGCCTATATTGAGGTAAATTTAAAGTCGAAGTGGCGGTAATCGGAGTAGATGCGTATGAGACTGACGACAAAGTAGGGAGTCCAGCAGACGACGAACCCGGCGATGACGGACATGGTCATTTTGACGACGTTGCGCTTCGACGTGACGGCAGCCGTGTTGGCGGCCAGACCGAGTGCAGCGGCAGACGGCGACGACAGAGCCGAGCGCGGGGACCGAGGCGGGGGTAACGGCCGGTCGTTGGTCGTTTGCTGGCGGCCTGGACGGCAGACTCCGGGCACAGAGGACGCGGCGGCATTGGGAGAGCGGCGAGACGTGACGAAGTGTATGCGAGGCATGTCGATATCCCGAGGGGCGGAACTCGGCGTTCCGGCTCTCAGCCAAATGACGCACGTGATCCGCGCGTAGCAGAACGTCATAATACACGTGGGAATGATGAGGATGTATGACGTCATGAAAGTAAAGTACAGCTTTCGCTGCCACTCGGCGGTGTAGCCGGCACTCTTGCAGCCGTAAACGATTATATCCTGCGTTTCTCCGAACAAAGATCGTTGCTCTTGCGTCTGTACGAAGATGAGCAGTTGCGGAATGGCGAAGACAAGAGCGAGTAGCCACGAGAAGAGAATTTTACGCCAAACCCTCCGCGTGCCGCGCAGCGACCTCAGAGGCTGCACCAGTACCTGCATGCACACAGAACGTTAAGCATCACATAGTTTTTGTAATTTCACTGTAGTAGCGCTCATACGATTGAAAAGTTTGAAGTTAACTTGTCGCAAATTTGCGATTAATTTATCATTACATTAGTGTTCATTAAAACCGTCAATGGCAATTGTTGGAAAATGCACGTCTTGTTCTAGAATTCAGACAAGAACAGTCGCCGATGCACCGAGGCAGAATCAGTAGCCTGCGTTTGTTTTATTGGGATTTGTAAGCGGATTAAAATTGTTCAAACTGTTTGATTATCGTACAAGTAGTAATAGACCTATAATCAATCAAAATTTTATAAATCGTTGAATGTTTTAATGATTAATAGTACAACTGATGGTCAGTTTTCGCAGCCGTAATTTCACTGTTTTTTTTTACTTTTTAGTTCTTGGCCATATGTGCACTATACCGGAAACGGTAGGTTGGTGGCGTAGCATAGTGGTTAGAACGTCGGTCCTCGCCGGCGAACTTTCCCTATCCTGCGCTAGACTGATGGATGGCCGTGTGACCACTTTGTGGGTAAAGCGTCCGCTATCAGTCAACCAACAAGGCCATCTCAGCCTGCCATCCCTCTTGGGTCGGTTAAATGAGTAGTAACCCATTACATGGGTTACGAAAGGTGGGGACCTTGGTACAGTTGACTGGGGATGCCTAGCCGGCCACTGCGCCAGCCTGTGTCTGCAGGCTGCACACGGTGGCCGTGCGGCAGGGGGCTCTGGTTAGTGACGAAAGCGCATTAGAGGCGTGTTCGCGACGATGCGCTATACAAATTGACGACTTTTACCTTTTTTTACCTTTTTAACAGTAGAAGTGCGTATGTCAGTCAAAGCAGATACCCAAAATAAAAAGTCTGGCCCCCAATCTACGATAGGTAACGTTTATAATTGGACGATGTGCATAGGTCTTTATCGGCGCCCTCGTTAAAATGACCAAAAATCACCAAACAAATGATTAAAAGTGCATTAACAACACTCAAAATAGACAAAAAAGTTTGCAGATATTTTTGTCGTCTTCCACTTTAGTGAAAACGCTATAAAATTTTTTATAGCACTAACGCGAGGGGGAAAGTCACAAAACGTAACAATATACGATTGGACAAACTTTCTGATTTTACTTGCAAGTTACGCTTGCTGTCTCCATTAAACTTTTTTTCCAATAATCGCGAACTCAATCTCTGGAAAGGAATTGACAGGACATTTTCAGCAGTGTTTATGACTATTTGATAGCCTAACGTGTGTGGGCGACTTTGCGCGTCAACAGCGGGACTCGTCTTGGGACGAAATCTGTCACCTGTGTGCAGACCAACGGTACATTAGCACCTTGGCGTAGCGGCGGCTTGGCTTTAGACTAGTCTAGACCAGATATAAATTCTCGTTTGAAACGCTAAATGTGTATAGCTCTTCACGGGAACCCATCTGAGAGTTACGCAGCGTCACCTGTTACCTGCCACCCGACCTACAGTGTAGGTGAACGCGCCCCGACTTAACGGAACAGAAGACCGGTATAACGCGATTTACATACGCCGGAGGGACGAAAGGCTGAGTTGACACGAGTGTTTGGTTGTGTATACCAATGTGGTTGATCTGTTTCTCATTCATCTTAGCGGGTCTGGCGTAGAGCAATTAGGCCTACGCTGATATGGACCAACGCGTTAACCGCTCGAAACAGGAATCATTGAGACAGTAAATAACTTTGTTACCTAAGCACACGAAACGCAATACCAGCGCGATAACTACTACCCAACATTGCTCATTTAACAGCACTTCGTCTGTTGTTGTGCAAAGTGCTAATAGGGCACATTACGGGTCTTGCCCGTCCGTCCGCCCATCCGTCCGTTTGTTTCGTACGGCCTCGTAAAAATTTAGAACAAAAAACGCAAAAAGACTAAAATTAATGTTAGCGCTTTCAGGGGCAGGAGTAACCAGTGTGCCAAATTTCAATGAAAAAGTCACTTTAAGATCAAGATTAAATTGCGCAGCTGTAGGCTGACGGCCGCACAATATGTCGGCACAGGGCCAATATATATTTTATATTTTAGTTATATCAAATTCTAATAAAGATTGAAAAATTTTAACTAGGCTTATTCGCACCTGGTAGCGGTCGATACTCATGGCTGTGAGGAGGAAAGTGGTTGAAGCCAAGGTGACAATCTGACCGTAGACGATCAGTTTGCAGGCGACCGCTCCAAGCACCCACTGACCGAATGCCACGAACAGTATCTCGGTCGTCATGGTAACGAAACAAACCATCAGGTCTCCAACGGCCAGATTCAGCAGAAACACGCTCACGCGCTTGTGACGCAGCTCGGCGCGGCTGGCGATGATGACGATTAACGATACGTTGCCTAGCAACGTGAAGATCATGAGGACAGAGATGGTTGTGACGCGGAAGATGATGGCAGGTGTCCAGACGGTCTCCGGGACATCGGCTGCCGCTAGCGTAACAGCCGTGGTGAACTGGCCAGCCGCTTCACTCACGTTCTCTGGCAAACCATTGAAACCAAATCAATCGCATCAAATGTTTCTTTAATGAAACAACTGTGCAATGTAAAAAACACAAAACATATCATCATTATCATCAGTTTTATTTCAGGCACTTGGCCCATATACACATAAAACACATAAAAACATAAGCAAAACACATACAAGAAACACACAGATCATGTAAATGCAGATAAAACTCAATGATGCAAACAGTAGCCTAGGCCACAAACAGTTGCGATTGCAAACATATAAACAATACACTTAATAACTTCCATAAAACAAAGTTTGTATTACAAGTATAGGTTTTGTTAACAGTACAGCTGCAGACAACTGTCGAAGCGACGGTGGTAGACTTTTCGAAACGGGGCTGAAAAACCCATACGTTTTGTGGTAAAAGTTTTTAGTTATTGAGCGTTTTAATTTTTTATAAAGTTTTAAAGGGTTTTAAACTTTTGTTAGGTTTATATTAGTGTAAATCTACATAGAAAATTAGACACAATCGGACCAAAAAAGACATTTTATTCAATTTATATAGGTACCATTCTCCGTATCACATCGGTTTCGATAGCTCTTAAATTATAGCCAAACTTAAAAATCACTATTAAAATAGATAATATTAAATATAATTTGTGTTTTACTCAAATCTTAAAATTGGAATATTTTTAAACGATAAAACAGTTTGTTGTCCGAATTCTGATAATCGAGTGTTGCAAGTTGTTCATATCGGAGACCGCTGCCGGACCGAAGTCGTGAGCGTTGAGTGACTAGCGGAGTGGGTATATGAGATCAGCGAGAAGCACGCCCCAAGTGAGGCGTGTACATTACGTGCACAGAATCACACTGAACGTTTTTTTTGTTGAAGTCTAAACTCCATTTAACTTAAGTTGTTGTGGACTTTTTCCCTCTGTTCTCCAACAGACAGCATTCTGAAATCAATGACTGTCTGGAGGATAACAGGAAAGATTATTAGAGCCACCATAAT